>SDBU01000066.1_pt1 | contig 133753 bp, 114 predicted proteins | sample 2277071 | NCBI WGS metagenome assembly SDBU01 (sample SAMN10397929, study PRJNA504765) | marine sediment metagenome | isolation source: marine sediment core GS08_GC12, 126 cmbsf | place: Arctic Ocean: Gakkel Ridge, Loki's castle | collected 2008
CTTTTAGATGGATAATAAACAATTTCCAGAATCTGAAATAATTTAAATCATTGGCAACCTATATTTTGTAAGTTGTGCTAGTAATTTATACAATTGCGAATAGGCATTATTGTGATAAGAAAACTATATATTTAAGCATTTACAAATATAAACCAATTTGTTTCAGCTAAAAAAGGAACGATTGACGGGAAAAAATTTATGATTTAATTCTTTATAGGTAAAAATATTGAATGTTAATTATATGGTAAACTGAAAATAGAGTCATTATAGCCAGATATTTTCATCAATTAGACAGAAACTGAACAGGTCAGAGGAGTCATCGTTATGAAATATCATATCTTGGTCATTGACGATAATGCAAAGACGCTGGAAGTGCTAAAACTGTCTTTGGAAAGGGCTGGCTTTCGGGTAACAACAGCTGAGTCCTGGGAAACAGTAGAGGATAAAGTTAAGATAGGATACAGGGTAAAAGATCCTTTTGATCTGGTTGTTTTGGATTTAATGATTCCTGAAAGATCTGGATTCGAAATATTACGATCATTGCAGGTTGTGCTGGTTCCAATGCCCCCCGTAGTCGTTTTAAGTGCTATTACTGATATAAAGAAAAAAGTTGAAGCAAGAGAGTTAGGCGTAGCAAAATACCTTACCAAACCTACAACTCCAGATAGGTTAGTAAAAGCTATCCGGGATGTGTTGATCTAGAAAATTAATAGCGGTTGGTCTCTAGTAAACAATCAAGAACGGGGGAAATTCGACTTTCTTCTTTGTCCTGAAAAATGACGAGTATAGTTAGATTAGGCGTCTCAAGAACCCCGGATATAGGGATGATCCTGGTATTTGGACTGGCTTTTGATTTACTGATGTAGCTGAGACCGTTGGTGTTTTCCTCAATCAATGCATTTGTTTCAGCTTGCGAAGGAGTTATTAGGGCTGAAGTTGTGATTACCAATTCTCCAAAATGAGCATTATCAAAAATTATGCGAAGTGGATGGTCAGCGTAATAAACCCACAATTCTATAGATCCGGAAAGACCGCTCTGGGGAAATTTAGACCAGTCTTGGATTTTACCCGAAAAGATGGACCGAAGATCAGTAGGCGATAGAGTTGTTAAATTATTTTCAGGGGAAACAATTACAACTATTTCTTCTATTCTGACATTAAAAAAAGAGAGTCCATCATTATCTAGAGCTGAATAGTGGCTAGGACTTCCCTGCCAGATCAAGAGATGAAAATCGTTAGGATTAGGATATAGTTCAGAATAGGTGTTTGTTTGAAGTGATCCTCTAGGAACTGTATCGGTGCAATCGAGAATTGTAGATACTAATTGGTCGCTTAAATTTGCTGGAAAACCGATCAGGAAGGGCATAGGCGTCATTGGCAAGGGGAAAATGTCCTCAGCCTGGCAACCGCCAATGATGAGAAATGTGAACAGAGAAAGGAATAGTCCAAGGTGTTTCATTTAAGATTGGCTAGAGGGATAATAGTATCAAAAAAATCAATCCTATTGCACCGCAATATCCAGCAAAGAGGTAGAGAGACTTTTTAGAGAGGTAAGATATAAACCAGCGGATTGCCAGGTAGCCAACCAGGGCAGCTGTAATGAAACCAGCAATGTAGATTGGTAGATTGGACAATAGCTCGGGGGATGATAGCAAGTCTGAAATAGCAAGAACTCCTGCTGCAGACATTACCGGCACAGCCATTAGAAATGAAAACCTTGCTGAAGACTCTCGGTTAAAACCACGAAGCATGCCGCCGGAAATCGTCGAACCGGAACGGGAGATGCCAGGGAATAAGGCAAAAACCTGGAAAAAACCTATCCAGAGTGTGTCAATCCAGCTAACTGAATCAAGAGATCTGTTTTGGGAGCCAAAAATTTCGGCAATGAGCAAAAAGATACTTGTGAAAATTAGAAAGATAGCTGCTGATTTTGGACTGCTAAAAGCATTTTCAAATACGTGCTTAAAGAATACCGCTGTTAACCCTGCCGGGATAGTGGCTAAAATAAGATACCAACCCAAGCGGGAATGAAAATCGGTTAATGGTTTGCGGCTCGCAATTCCTTTTATCATTGAATTGAGAATATGGAGAAGATCTTTCCAATAATAAATAATCACAGCTGTGAGCGTGGCTACCTGGACCAGAACATTAAAAACAAAAGCTTCCCGTGGAGGAATATCCCAACCAAAAACAAATGGGGCTAATACTAAATGTCCTGAACTGGATATGGGTAAAAATTCTGATGCGCCCTGAATAATTCCCAGAACGATTGATTGCAATAAAGTCATAATGAACATCCATTAATTTGAGCGTTCTCGAAATAAGTTTTAGTAAATTCGCCAAAAGTTCCATCCATGAGTGCAGAACGCAGCTCTGAGGTCAGGTCGATCAAAATATGAAGATTATGAATTGATAACAATATTGGAGCAAGCATCTCTTTGGATTTTACAAGATGTCGAAGATATGATCTTGAAAAATTTTGACAGGTATAACAAGAACAATCTTCAACAAGCGGATTAGGATCTTTTTCGTAGATTTTACCCGAAATATTGATCCGACCATATCTAGTAAAAGCTGCCTTGTGCCTAGCCAACCTGGTGGGATTAACACAGTCAAACAAATCGATCCCTCGGAAAACTCCCTGAACGATATCCAGAGGTGTACCAACACCCATAAGATAACGAGGTTTGTTTTCCGGAAGATGTTTTGTAACCAATTCAATTATTTCTAGCATTTCGGATTTTTTTTCTCCAACTGACAAACCCCCAATCGCGTTGCCGGGAAAATCTAGTTCTGCAATATACTGTGCTGATTGAACTCGGAGGTCAGGGAATATTCCGCCCTGGACGATACCGAAAAGGGCTTGATCTTTCCGGGTATGGGCTTCTTGACATTGTTTGGCCCATTCGTGTGTTCTACTTAGAGCAGATTCATTGTATGAACGGTCATAGGGCTCTGGGCATTCATCAAAACACATAATGATATCAGCCCCCAGCTGTTCTTGAATTTTAATAGCCTTTTCTGGTGTAAAGACATGAGATGAACCATCAAGGTGGCTTTGGAAGGTTACTCCCTGGTCATTGATATCATTGATTTCGCCGAGGGAAAAAACTTGAAAACCGCCAGAGTCTGTGAGAATAGGTTTATCCCAGTTCATAAAATTGTGTAAACCGCCCATATCAGCGATTACCTCGGCACCCGGTCGTAGGTAAAGATGGTAGGTATTGGCAAGCAAAATCTGAGCCTTTATCTCATGTAATTGGGCGGGTGTAACACCCTTAACGGCCGCTTGGGTTCCAACAGGAGCAAAAGTTGGGGTAAGGATGGATCCATGGGGTGTTGAAAATATACCGGCTCGGGCGTTGCCGTCAACTGCTTGAAGATCAAAAGAGAATTGCTGTTTCATAGCGTGATTATATACTAAATCTTATAGCAGTTTTGAAATTTGTGATGAAAGATTATAAAAACCCATCGTGATATAATAATCCACATTCTCAGTAATAAATTGTAATTTTTTAAGGGAATAAGAGACAATAAAAAAGAGCAGTAAATAGAACACTTGAGCGTACCAGGACAAAAGGCAAAACAGATCGCAGCAGAAGAAAGAAATATTAGATTAAATTCATATCCAAGAGCCTATCCTTTTATGATGGATAAAGGAAAAGGTACAAGGGCTCAGAATGTTGGCGGAAACCGGTATCCTGAATTTGTTGCCGGAATCGCCGTCATTTGAACCGAACACAGCCATCCTGAAGTAGTTCAAGCGATAAAAGATCAAGCTGATAAATTTCTGTATATATCTTCAGACTTTTATCATCCTATATGGGTAAAACTCGCTAAAAGTACTCGACAGAATTGGACCATTTGCTGAAGAAACTGTATCATTGCAAAGAAAAGTGGAATCTCCTGACCAGGAGGAGCTTACGGCAATACTTACAGCGGAAATCATATAGCTTGTGCTTCAGATCTTTAACCATGTGGTTGGTTTGGCAGAAAAGGGAAAATAAAATCTTCGGTTAAAAAAATTGTGCCACAAAGAAAAATGAATGTTACCTGATCATCGGATCCGGCAGAGAGAATATCTGCTTGAAATTACCCGCAGTCTTACCCAGGAGCTAAATCTTGATAAGCTGCTTCAGCGGATTTTGGAACTAGCAGCTGAAATGCTCGCGGGGAAGGCTGGATTGATCACCTTGAGAGAAGAACAGGGTGGTTGGAATATTGGCGCGTCTTATGGAATCCAACCAACTTTTTTGCAACATATAAAACCCATCTTGGCTGAAGTTCCCGAAAACGACGAAAAAGCAGGAATGGAAATACCAGAAGTAAATCGGTTGCTCCAGATACTGACAAAACGGGCAAGCATGAATTTGTTAACTGGTGTGGGGTTACCACTGATTTCTGAAAAAAGAGTTATCGGGCTGATTTTTATATTTAGAGATTATCAAGGAACTTTTTCCCAAAATGATCGGTCGATATTACAAAGTTTTGCTGATCAAGCAGCTATTGCTGTAATTAATGCTCAATTGTATACACAGGTTTCCCGGGAAAAGAGTCGGTTGGATGCGTTATTAGATTCTGCTGCGGACGGAATCATAATTATTTCGGCAGACCACACAATTGAAAAATGCAACAAGGCGTTCGCCAGGATTTTAAGGAAAGATGTCAAGGATATTGAAGGTAGGGGACACGAACAGATAATCAACTGGGGATCCCGACAGAAAGGTAAGACACTTGAAGAAGCTGAATTAAACGGGTGGCCTCTGACAGCAAAAGCAATTTTATACGTGGAAGGTGATTTGCAAAGACCTTCGGGCGAAACGGTACCAGTTGGCATCACCTATGCACCGCTTCTGTCAGGTGAAGGTCACCTAATTAATATAATTGCATCCGTGCGAGATATCACACATTTCCGGGAAGCAGATGAAATTAAAAGTGTTTTTGTTTCAGTAATCAGTCACGAGCTAAAGACTCCTGTTGCCTTAATAAAAGGCTACGTTGGGACACTAAGGAGAAAAGACGTCTCCTGGGATAGCGAAATTGTGCAGGACGCCCTGGAGGTAATTGAAGAAGAAGCCGATAGGCTTACTGAATTAATTGAAAATTTATTGGACGCCTCCCGCTTACAGGCAGGAAGTTTCAGTTTAAATTTAGCGGAAATTAAAATCGGTCAGATGGCTGAGGAAATGGCTGAAAGATTCCAAACTCAAACCGAGAACCATAAAATATTGGCTCAATTCCCGGAAGAATTTCCAGTAATTGTTGGAGATAAAAATAGATTAGAGCAAGTATTTTTTAATTTACTTTCCAATTCAATTAAATATTCCCCAAAAGGCGGCGACATTCTAATAAGCGGACAAATCAGGGCGGAGCAAATTATCGTCTGTATCCAAGATCAGGGAACGGGTATATCACAAGAAGATGTACCTCATATATTTGACAGATTTTACAGGGCTGATGAAGCAGCAAAGAACACTCAGGGAGCAGGGTTAGGTTTGTATTTGAGTAGAGCAATAATAGAAGCGCATAAAGGCCGCATGTGGGTCGAACCGCGGCCTGATACCGGGGCTCGAGTATGTTTTTCGCTGCCCAGAGAAAAAAGATTTACAAATAATTTAATGGACGAGTGATAAACATTCAAAACTTGTAAGGTGGAGATAGTATGCCTAAGATTCAAACGAGCTGTCCAAATTGTCAACAGCCAATTATTGCTGAAATCCAGCAGGTGATAGATGGGGGAAAAAATCCTCAACAGAAAGATTTAATTCTAGCCGGTGGATTGAACATTGTGCAATGTCAGACATGTGGATTTCAAGGTCAGCTTCCGGTACCTGTTGTTTACCATGATGCGGAAAAAGAAATCCTTTTTACATACTCTCCCCCAGATCTTAATGAAACTATGGCAGAAAAAGAGCGAGCTTTGGCTCCATTAATGAAAAAAATTATTGATAGCTTAGAACCAAAAGATCGAAAAGGATATTTATTTCAGCCGAAAACTATGTTGACAATGAACCGCATGGTAAAGAACATACTGTTGGGAGATGGAATTACTGAAGAGATGATAGAAAACCAGCAAGAAAAAGTGAAATTGCTGGACAACTTATTTGTTCAAGAAGGAGATCTCCTAACAGAAACAATTAAGAATAACAATGAGAAAATTAACCGAGAATTCTTTGCACTGTTCACTGAAATAGCTCAACGCATTATTGTCAGTAAGGACGAAAAGGCGATCGCAAAAATCCAGACTATCCAGGAAATTCTGATGGCTGAAACTGATGTTGGTAAAGAAATCTTAAAAGAGACACAAGAAATTCAGGCTGCCAGTAATTCCCTGGAAGCTTTGGGGAAAAATCTTACCAGATCGTCCCTTCTGGAGTTGGTTATCAAAGCACCGAATAATGAAAGAATAAGGGCATTGACAAATTTAGCGAGACCCGCGATGGATTATAAATTTTTCCAGATGTTTACGGAAAAAATTGAGAAATCAGAAGAAGAAGTCAGAAGTGCTTTTGTTGGGAAGAGGAATTTAATGTTGAAGTTGACTCAGGAAATTGACCATCAATTGCAAGAAAGAATGAATGCAGCTAAAGAAAAAATAAATACCATAATCGAAGAAGAATCTTTGGAAGAAGCGCTAGTAAAGAATATCGATCAAATTGATCAGTTATTTGTTCAGACTTTATCTTCAGAGTTGGAGTTGGCTGTAAAAGAAAAATTAACAGATCGAAAGGACAAGCTTGAAAATTTACTGAAAATAATTCAAGATCTTACAACCCCTCCAGAATTAAAAACAGTTGAATTATTGTTAGCTGCAGTGGACAACGAGGGTGAGTTGGATAAGCATCTGGAGGAAATGGGAGAGAAAATAAATTCTCGGTTGATTGATTATCTGACATCAATTATCAGCAATTTCGAGGAGCAAATTAGTGCAGCGGATGGCGAAAATCGGGCTGAGACGGAAGACACATTGACCCGGCTAAAGACTATTTACAATGCTGTTCTACGCAGATCAATGAAAATTAAATTTAGCAAGAATTAATGATGGATTATTGCCAATTGCGGAAATCTTTTGATAGGGAAGGGGAATTGTTAATCGGCAGGCTCCCCGGCACTGGTCGGTGGATTATCTAGGCGGTAGCCTTGACCTCTGACTGTTATTATGTAATCGAATTGTCCGTCAAGTTCGGAAATACGCTCCCTCAAGCGTCTAACCAGAGCATCGAGTGCCTGGTCTGTAACCCCGACAGATTCCTGGGAACCCCAAACGAAATTAATAACTTCTGATCTTGAGATAACTCTTCCTGCGGATTCAAATAAGAGGACCAACAATTTAAATTGCAATAACGAAAGGGGAGGATCAAGCTCACGGTTTAAAACCCAAGTTCTGCGTGAATCTTCTTCAAGACGGATTCGCCTGAAATAAGAGATGACTGAGGATTCGAAATCACCAGGTGCAAGAGGTACGGTTGCATCCTGGCCAAGGAATACAAATTCTTGCGCAAGAGCGATTTGGATAATATCCCCGTCCTCTAGACCTGTGATCTCTGTTATTGGTTTACCATTATGGAAAGTTCCATTTTTGCTGCTTAAATCCTCAAGGGCAGGACCATTCGGGGAAATAAATATACGAGCGTGAATTCTAGAAACCTGTTGATTGGGGATCACTATTTCACAAGTACCTGTGCGTCCAATGGTTATTTCACCGGCAATAGACCAGCGGTAACCGTTTAAGGAACCGCCTTGTCCTACAAGAACGGGTTGGGATTGGATAAGATCAGTCATCATGGATAAGTATCAAATACAATTATGGAACTACAATTCGATTATAATTCAATTGTCGAAGAAACGAAAATAATTATCCCTCATACCAAATGAATAACAATCATAAAAAGAACGAAATTGTAAGAGAGCGTTATAAGATCAGAGAAATTATCGGACAAGGCGGGATGGGATGCGTATACCTTGCAGATGATCTTCGCTTATCAGGCAGACTTTGCGCATTAAAAGCCGTTAATTATGAACTAAATTTACCTGATGATGTAATAAAACAAACTCGTCAACAGTTTAAAAGGGAAGCCACTGTTTTAGCGAGGTTAGATCATCCTAACCTGCCAAAAGTTTCCGATTTTTTTTCTGATGACGATAGAGATTATCTGGTAATGGATTATGTGCCGGGGAAAGATCTCAGGGAATTGATGCTAGAAGAAAAGAAAAAGGGATTATATTTAACAGAACGAAACGTACTAAATTGGGCGAGCCAAATTTCAGATGCTCTCATTTACTTACACAATCAATCTCCTATTATTCTTCACCGAGACATTAAGCCAAGCAATATAAAGCTTACGCCAAACGGCATAATAAAGTTAGTCGATTTCGGATTGGTTAAGATTCTAGTATCAGGAGAAAAGACAATAACTGTCGTTCACGGGCACGGATCGGCATATTATACTCCGCTTGAGCAATATGGAGGAGATACGGGACATACAGATCCAAGAAGTGATGTCTACTCTTTTGGAGCAACACTTTATCATCTCTTAACAAATAAAGCTCCTTTTGAGGCAAGGCAGAGATTCCTTGAACCAACCAGAGAATTGCCTATTAAGGAATTTAATAAAAATATCAGCCCAAGAACTGAACGGGCAATAAAACTGGCGATGAAAGTCCATCCTGATGAGCGGATTCAGAGCGTAATTGAGTTTAAGGAAGCGCTTATGGGGGATTGGGATCCTAGGCAAAATCCAAACGCTGCGCTGCCCACACCCAGCTTGGGGGATTTCATCAGGGCTTCAGAAGAACAACTGCTCGTATTTACTGCAGCGCTCCTGTTGGTGATAAGTATTTTTGCAACACTAATGAAATAATACTCAAGAAGAATGTAATCGTTGATATAGGAAAGCAAGAAGCCAGCCCGTAAGAGAGCCGACAAGCACGGCTAATCCCATGCTGAGAGTGGGATTGGTATTTGAGATCAGCCAGGAAACACCCGGTAAATCTAACATTAAATAATTATATACAAACAAACCTGAAATAAAAGAAGAAAAACTCCATTTAATTCCCCAGCGAACAATACCATACATTGCGCCTGCCTGATACGCTATCAAGGAAAGGGTGACGATAATTATCAGGGATATTAACCATAATCGCCAAGAAGATGAATTTTCTTCAGGTGGAAGCGGCTGAGAGGATTCATTAGTTCCAGGTATGACATCAACCGGGGTTTGTGTGGAATCCTGGAACTCATCATCTGTTGATCCATCTGTTGCTCCATCTGTTGTATTATTTGTGGCATCACCTAGAATATTAATTTCAATTGATTGAGATTTAGCAAGGGAACTTTCGGCATGGACAATAATGTTATTCCCGTTTTGGACCAGATAACTGGTTGAGGTTGATCCATCAGTCGTGATAACTTGAGGTAGGGATGTTGATTCGCCTTGGGAACTGATTACAAAGGTTACAGGAGTCCCATCTGGTACAGGGTTGCCATTATAGTCAAGGATAATTCCGGTATGCAGTTCAATGATATCTTCCACTCGGTAAACAGGGGCTGCAGGAGTTACGAGAGATGGTTCCTGGGTGGTTGTGAGGTCAGGTTTATCTCCAATATACAAAAGAAAAATCCGGTCTGGATCGGGCGAAGTTGCTGATATCAAATCGTAGTTTATACCAGGTACCGAGACAGGAATATTCCCGGTTATGGAGGGGAATTCATTAAACAGAATCCTCGCTGCGACGTCTATCGATGATGGTAATTTGTTATATAAACCAAAAAAGGCAGTGATCTTGGAGATGTTGGTCGCATCCAAATAATAAGGAGCGCCAAGGGCAAAAACAATTAATTTTTTGTCTCGCAGCAGATCTTGACGCTCTGCCAGGAGTCTTGTAAGAGCCTTTGAGTATAGTCGTTCTTCATGAGCGCCAAGTGTTGTTACGATGATCCAGTCAGCATTATAAAGATCGATTTCCATCTGTTCCACTTCAGAGGGAAAATCGAGTAAAGTGGTCACCTCTTTAAATGAATATGAAGTGATGTTAGCCCGCACAAGCTGGCGGCCAGAAAGTGGACCATAAAGTTTGATAATTGCATCTTCGAGCGAAGTAGTTCCCAGTGTAGGGACTTCAGGACAATCTCCGCAGATAGTTGCATTTTCAGTGTCAGAAAGGATCACCACGCGTTCTATAGAGGAAGGAGGATTCTGAAGCACTGTATCGAGTTCTGAGATACTCGGGTTTATTAATGTCACGCTTTGCCTGGCGACGATTTCTGCAACATCGCCTTTACCAATAGCAGATAGGTTATATTGTGATGTCTGTATGGTAGAGATATTAAAACTTGAGTAAATACTATATTTTAGGCTAAGAATTCTAAGAACAGATTCATCAACCCTATCAGCAAAGTCTTGATCCTCTGTGTATTTCTGAGCAAAAAACTCTAATGTGGAAATTATTTCATGATTGGGAATCGGTTTGTTATCATCTCCAAAGTTCCCCAGATATAAAATATCATTACCGGCTATAAAAGCATCCACGGCTACTCGCCTAATGTTAAATGATTCACCTGAGGGGTCATATAATTTTTGCAGCGCTTGACTACCTAAATTGTCGGTGATGATTAAACCGCCTGATTCCCGCCACGCACCAAATGGTTCCAAGCTCATTAGAAGATCAAATGCCTGAGGGTCTAGACTAATTGGTCGTGTAGTTGACCGTATGTTTCCCTGCAATCCCTGATAACGAATGTGTGAATTGAGTAGGGCGTCGACGGCAGACTCTGATGAGGGAGCATAGCCTGTAACGGCAAAGAAGGGAGCTAAGTCTATTTGCTTAAGCTGTTCAAGAGATTTTCTAACAGTAGCAACTTCTTCTTCTGGAAGTCTGTCCGAACTTCCAAGTCCTGGGAAATATTTCCCGACGACGGCAATGTTGTTCAGGCTGCCTTTATGTAATCCACGGATGTAGGCTTGGCCCAATTTCCCAACCCAGTATGGGTCTCCGCCAAATGAACGTACACCCAAATCGCTTTGCCCCGGAGATGGATTAGAAACAACATCCAGAGAGGGACCAAATAGCATATTAATGCCTAAATATGAGAGTTCCCTTCCGACTTGCTCGCCAACAAGTTCTGAGAGGTCAGGGTCCCAGGTAGCACCCAAAGACATTTGGCTGGGAATAGGGCTCAAACCAAAGAGTATCTCTGAGTATTCGGAAAGATTGCCTTCTTGAGAAAGCCCAATAAATAAAGGAATATATGCTGGAGGTTGATCTTCGGTTGATAGAGTGTCCTGAGGCAACCTCCGTGATCCATCATATTCCAGAAGTTGAAGGTTATTAACCAGATCCCAGCAATCCTTAGGCATCTGGTCGGGGTTTAGGAAATTATCATTGTCGCGATTTAAGATGACACCGCTAACATGGTAATTTACAATCAGATCGTATATTGGAGATGCTGCGCTGGTATCATTTCCGTTAAATGTGATTAGGAAAAGCTGACCGACTTTTTCTTCTGGTGTAAGGGATGCCAATAGTGTTTCCGCTTTGCGAAAAGAAGTATCCCAGGAGTTATTTGCATACGCAAATCCCAGAGGTGATAACGAGATGAGAATGACGCTCGATAGCAGGATGGGATTAAATTTCTGGCGTAGAAAACTGCGTATATTCATAATAAGAGTTTTATTTTATAATTTGTATCATTATCAGTAAGGAAAAAAATTGTTTACTGTTTATATTTATTGTAATATTCACCTAAAGTACGTCTGGCAAGTGCTGGGTCACCCGTAAAAAACCCATCGATTCCGATACTCAGGGCAGTCTGAATATCTCGTGGATGATTTAGGGTGTAGGAAAATACTAATTTGCCCTTTGATTGGAATGATTTAATCCGTCTGGCGTTGAGAGCGTAAAAGGATAAATGGGCCGATTGATACGAAAAAGGGAATACGGAAACATAACTGGACAACACAACTGAAAGGGGGCTATGAAGCAATAAACCCTTTTTTACATCTGGTAAAAGCTTTTCAAGTTTGTATAAGGCTACCGGGTTAAATGATGAAATGAGCACTCGGTCTAATAGTCCGCTATTCTTAATAATTAGAGCAATCCTGTTTGACAAATCATCAAAAGGAGTCACCATATTTTTAAGTTCAATAATATAAAATGTTGACGTTCCGAATTTGTCAAAAACTTCATCCAAGGTTGGTATCTTTTCATTGGAAAAGGCTGGTCCGTATGCATGCCCGGCATTTAGTGATAGGATGAAATCCAGGCTTTTATCCTTTACGCGACCTGAACCATTTGTAGTTCTGTCAAGTAAGTAGTCATGGATAACGACTACACATTTATCTGAAGATAACTGCACATCAAATTCCAATGCGTCCGCGCCCTGTTTTATTGCCAATTGGAACGCGGATAAAGTGTTTTCCGGAGCATGCGTACTGGCACCCCGGTGAGCAATAACTACGGGCCTGGGAAGTAAATCTAACATCAAATTTGGGGAGGAATAAGTTAAATATCCACAAAAAACGCATCAGCTGCTTGGTCTATAAGTTCTCGAGTCATTTCAGGTTTGCAGCCGAGGAAGTTTGATATATCCAGGATCTGGTTACATATTTCTCTGGGGTGGGAACCTCTGAGATTACGGTTTGGTTTTATATACCAATTTTTAATTAGATAGGCTAGGACTTCTTCATTAAAAGGGATATTTTTGGATTCTGCCACGGTAATGAAGATAGATCTATAATCATCAAAGGATGGATCGCCTATGCGGATTTTATGGCGTAAACGGCGTAAAAATGCTTCATCTACAAGATCTTTTGGAGGAAGATTGGTTGAAAAGACAATCAACTCGTTAAACGGAACTTCCACTTTGCGTCCGGTGTGAAGTGTCAGAAAATCTATCTGATTTTCGAGCGGTATTATCCAGCGGTTCAGTAAATCAGTGGGTCTTACCTGTTGTCTGCCAAAGTCATCTATAAGCAGTAGTCCGCCAGCAGCTTTTAATTGGAAGGGGGCTTCATAAAACTTGGTGACAGGGTTAAAGACAAGGTCCAAGTCAGTTAGGGTCAATTCCCCACCAACAACAATAAAGGGTCTTTTGATTCGAATCCAGCGAGGATCCCGGCGCATGCCTGTTTTTAATTGACCCGTGCCAGACTCTGAAATTTCCTTCTCAGGAATCATCTCATGGTTTACTGAATCGTATAATTTGACGACTTGCCCTTCGATATAGAGCGCATAGGGGATATAAATGCTCTCGCGCAAGATCATTGCACCGATGGCCCTGGCAATACTTGTTTTTCCGTTTCCAGGAGGTCCATAAATAAATACAGATGTGCCAGAGTTAATTGCCGGCCCGACTCGATTTATGATATCTTCGGAAAGTACTAAATCCGACAAGTATGATCTTAGAGCTCGAGGAGAGACATTGAGCTTGCCTAGACTTTGTTTTTTTATAGCAATGTTGTAATCAGCGAGGGGGACGGGCGCAGGTCCAGCATATTGGCTTCGATCTAAGGCCTCTCGCGCCTTGTTAATCCCCGCCTGGGTAATTCCATATTGATACGAACCCTCTCCGAGGCCCATTGTAGAAGCTTTCACTTCGATGAATTTCTCTCTCTTTAATGTTTCAACAATTTTGTCTACAAGAGCCGTGTAGGGCAAACAGATATTTTCAGCTATTTCATAGCCGGTAAGATAACCTTGGAAATAAAGAATTTTTAAAGCTAAATCTTGTAGCCAGAGTCTGGATAATCCAGTATCACTGAGCTGAGTGATTGGGAGAGGTCCAAAGGGTTTTGTACCCGTATGTTGAAATTCTGCTTCCTGTTCAGAAAATTGGGCTCTGGAAGGATCCATAAAATAACTCCGATACGCGGATAATTGATGATAAATACAGTATAATTAGCAAAAATTCACCAACCAAATTATAGCATGTCTTGGACAAGGTTTGTCAATTCTATCAAAAAGGAATATATGAAACTATCAGTTATCATCCCGATTTTCAACGAAAAAGACACACTTAAGGAGATTATTTACAGGGTTCAGGCAACGGGAATCCCAGATGAAATTATTTTAGTTGATGACGGTTCAAGTGATGGAACTGTCAATATTGTAAAAGAGTATGAGGGGAAAGAGGGATTTAGAATAATAATTCATAATAAAAATCAGGGTAAAGGTGCGGCTGTACGCAGTGGGTTAAACGCAGCAACAGGAGATGTCCTGCTTATTCAAGATGCAGATCTCGAATATGATCCACGCGATTACCCTGCATTGCTTAAGCCGATTGAAGAAGGTTTAGCCGATGTTGTATATGGATCAAGGTTTCTGGGTGGTTCAAGAAGAGTGGCTATGTTCTGGCATATGGTTGCTAATAAATTATTAACATTATTTACAAATGTATTATATAACACCATTCTCACTGATATGGAGACCGGGTATAAGGTATTTAAAAAAGAAGTGGTTGAAGATATGCCTCTTCATGCGAAGCGATTTGAATTTGAACCAGAATTTACAGCAAAAATACTAAAACGTAATTATCGAATTTTCGAAGTTCCAATTTCGTTTAATCCAAGGGATTATGAAGAAGGAAAAAAAATTGGACTTTCAGATGCGTTTGAAGCTATTTGGGCTTTAATTAAATACAGATTTGTCGACTGATAAGGAAATTAAGCAGTTTTGAGGTCCAGGATCTTTAATTGAAAAGATTTGTTGCCGCGGAACTCGTTAAGGTCGAATTTGTAAACGGCGTCAAATTGAGGGGGAATAAGTTCAACAAGGTGCCCGAGTCCGAAACCAATCGTGTCCAGAGAATAGTTTCCATCAGAAACTGTCATTTTGAGGTGAGTTCCATCCTGACCGACTACTTTGATTTGAGAGGCAGTGAGATTTCTGGTAAGAAATGAGGCTTCTGGATTTTGACATCCCGTTGGTTCAAGTTTCTCAAGTTCAGAATATAGTTCGGAATTTAATTGATCAAGTAACACTACAGCATCAATGGATATTGACGGCTGGATCTCAAGTCCGGCAAGCTGTTTTTCTGCAAGATCCAGCAATCGCTTAATAAGATCGGAGAGATTGTCATTGCAAATAGTGAACCCGGCAGCAAGGGAATGACCGCCATAACGGAGTAATAAATCCTGACATTCGTCAAGGGCTGAAATGATATTAAATTCAGGTATGCTTCGGCATGAAGCAGTTGTTAGTTCTTTACCTACATTTCCAACGATTGAGGGTAAATAATATTTTCTAGTCAGAGACCCTGCTGCAATTCCTGAAACTCCAAGATGAAAATCGGGGTCAAGCGCAATAAGTATAAACGGGAGGGGTTCCTCCGAGGTAGTTAGAATTTTCGCCTGATGTTCCAACTCTTTGCTGAACTTCTTTCTTTGAAAGTTATGGTTTTCTAAAACCTGTGCCAGTCTTCCACATTTGCGGTGGTCTGAAGATAGCAGCAGGTCAAGAGGAGTATTAGGGGACCCTAACCGACCGGATGCGTTTAGACGGGGACCGATTTGGAAGCTGATATCAGAAGAACGAATTTTGAGCGACAGTAAATTGGCCGCACCAAGGAGTGAGGAAATTCCCTGGCGTCTCATTTGGTTGATTGCAGCAAGTCCTTTACGAACAAGATATCTGTTTTCGCCATTAAGAGGGACAATATCAGCAACCGTTCCAATTGCCACTAAGTCCAGGTAATCCGCAGGGTTGATTTCGGGAAATTGTTTACTGAGAGCAGAAACTAACTTATAGGTGACACCGACGCCAGCTAGATTTTTTTGCGGATAAGGATCGGTTGGAAGTTTGGGATTGAGGATTGCCGCAGCACGGGGAAGGTGATCATCTGGAGTGTGATGATCAGTAATAAGAATTTTCATTCCCAAGGAGTTAGCGTAATCGACTTCTTCTACGGATCGGATGCCATTGTCAACTGTAATTACTAGTTTCACTCCCTGACCAAACAAAGAGGCTAAAGCTGTTTTATTTAGTCCGTAACCTTCAGTTAATCTGTTGGGAATGTAAGGGATTATCTTGTCAGTAATTTTTAATAAAGCCAGCGATAACAGTACCGTGCTTGTAATTCCATCAGCATCATAATCACCATAAACTGCGATAATATCTTGATTTTGTATCGAATCATGAATTAAATTACAAGCATTTTCTATGTTCAGGAGTTGTTCAGATGAATACCAATTCGGTTCTTTTGGTAACAGGTAATTTAGGACTTCATCTTCTGTGAACAAACCGCGCTGGTACAAAACCGAACGGAAAACTGGGGAAAATGCGGCAAATTCATGATCGATATCATTTGGTATTGGATTTGGTTCAATCCAATTAAAAAGGGGAAAAGCCATCTTAGATAATTCCCGGTCTGGAGATGATTAATAACAGAATAAATTTATTGAGACAAATCTGATGCAATTTCCCGGGACAAAACTAAAGCCCCCAGTATTCCGGAATCGTCACCAAGTGCAGCTGGCAATATTTGTAAATTGTCAAGATATACATCTGCTAATACGGATTCGGTGACAGATTTTCGTATAGGGTTAAACAGAAGATCGCCGGCTCTGGACACTCCGCCGCCAATTATTACCAAGGAAATATTAAAAATATGGAGTAGATCTGCGATTACCAGGCCGATATATTTACCTGCTCGTTCATAAGCAGCTATGGCAAGTTCGTTACCTGTTTCTGCAGCATCGCTAATATGTTTTGCCGTAAGATCTCCTTCTGGAAAGTGATCCAGAAGGGTTTCATCTTCCAATCGTGATTTAATCCACCGTACAATAGCAGGCCCGGAGGCAATAGCTTCCAGGTGTCCTTCCTTACCACAGGAGCAGACTGGACCTTGAGGAATAACCGACATATGCCCAACTTCCCCTGCGAAACCTGTATTACCGGTTAAGAGTTTGTCATCTATGATGAAACCGCCTCCAATTCCAGTGCTGATTGTAAGATATATCAAATTGCTGTATCCTTGGCCAGCGCCGAATGACCACTCACCATAAGCGGCTAAATTAGCATCTTTGTTGATGGCTGCAGGAAGATTAAAAGTTGAGTGAAGGAATTCCTGGAGTGGAAAATATTGCCACTCAGGAATATTGGGAGGTGCGACAACTATACCATTCAGGGGATCGAGAGGACCAGGGCAGGCTGCTGCTATTGATTTAACTTCATAATCTTCAGGCCAAACAGACTCGATTAAATTGACTAGTCTGTCCTCGATGGGCATACCCTCGGACCTGGTAGGAATTTGATTGTATTGAATTGGCTCATTGCTTTTTGCAGTATAGGAACCAGCTCTCATTTGAGAGGAACCTATGTCGACAGCAATAGTAGATTTCATAATGAAAAGTATAGCATACTTGAATACTCTTTAACTGAACCAAGACGAATATTTTGAATTAGTAGTTTATTAAATGCAAAATTAGTGTAAATATTGTTAATTCCAACGTTGACGGAATCCTTATCGCTTGCTATGATTCAAGCGCTGAAATAAAAAAACTGGAAATAGTTTATGGACAATATAAAAGAAAAATTAATAAGTTTGATGAGGTGGCTGCAACCAGGATTGGGCATTAAGCGCTGGATTTTAGCAATTTTGTTGGGAACAACTATACTAGCGCTGGGATTAGCAGTGTTTGTTATTGATTTGTATAGAAGGGCTCCTGGAACATGGTGGTTGCCTTTAGTAAATTTTGCATCTTTGAGGGATCTACCACGATTATTGCGGGTAGTAATATTTGAAGTGCTGGGTATGGTAATTATTGTTTGGGGAGTAATCGGGTTAAATAGATCATTGTTGGGTCCATTTTTAAGGCCTGGCCATACATTAGTTGATAGGTTGGAAAAACATCAAAGCCGGAAACATGGACCGAAAATTGTTGTAATTGGCGGAGGACATGGATTAGCAACTTTATTGCGGGGATTAAAAACAGTTTCCCATAATATTTATGCTGTTGTAACTGTGGCTGATGATGGTGGTTCATCAGGAAGATTGCGGGAAAGTTTGGGGATATTACCGCCGGGAGATGTAAGAAATTGTTTGGCAGCACTTTCGGATGATGAGGACTTATTGTCGCAGTTGTTTCAATACAGATTTTCCAATACTGATGGAAGTTTAAAAGGACATTCATTTGGGAATTTATTTATCAGTTCACTGGCTGAGATAACTGGTAGCTTTGAGCAGGCAATTGCCGAATCAGGAAGAGTTCTAGCTGTGTCAGGAAGGGTTCTTCCGGCAACGCTTGAAAATGTACAACTAATTGCTGATATTCGGAAACCCGGCAGTAAAGAGATAAGCCGGGTAGTAGGAGAAAGTAAAGTTACTGAAACAACGGGAATTATTCAACAGGTAATGCTCGAGCCAAACAATCCAGCTGCTTACCCGGAAGTAATTCAATCCGTGCTATCTGCCGATCTTATTGTGATTGGCCCAGGTAGTTTATATACCAGTATTATGCCAAATTTACTCGTCAAGGATATAACCTCAGCAATTAGAGCAAGTCAGGCTTTGAAAATTTTTGTCTGCAATGTAGCTACCCAGGTGGGGGAGACCGAAGGATATACTTGTGGTGATCATTTGCGAGTGGTAGAAGAACATGTTGGCAGCAATATTTTTGATATTATTGTTGCAAACGAAATATCACCAAGCGAATATCACCAGAATGTGGAAGGAGTTGAGATTGAAGATGAGTTAAGTTTGAAATACAATGTTTATAAAGCAGATCTTATTGACGTGGAACATCCCTGGAGACACGATCCAGATAAAATAACACAAGTTTTGATGGATCTTTTACGTGAGAGAACTGGACCATTAACAATGTAAATAATTGCCGGGAAAAAGTATATGAAGTATAATGTGAAAATTAGCACAATATAATGGAGGAAGTGAATGAAAACAAAAATCGGTATTAATGGTTTTGGAAGGATTGGACGGCAAGTATTAAAAGCAATGAAAAAATATCATGCTGATCAATTTTATGTCGTAGCTATTAATGATCTCTATGCTCCAGAGGATAATGCCAGACTATTTAAATATGATTCAAATTACGGTATTTATTCTGGAAATGTGGAAGTAAAAGATGGAAATCTGGTGGTCGATGGAGATGTGATTCAGGTATTTGCCGAGAGAGACCCTGGAAAACTTCCCTGGAAAAAACTCGGGGTAGATATTGTAATAGAGTCAACGGGAATATTTAAAGACACCAGCAAAACACCTGGTCCACAATCTCATATTGAAGCGGGTGCAAAAAAAGTAATCATATCTGCTCCCTCAAAAGGGGAGGATTTAACTGTTGTCCTTGGCGTTAACGATAACATATACGATCACGCGATACACCACATAATTTCAAATGCTTCGTGCACTACTAACTGCCTTGCGCCTCCGGTCAAAGTTTTGCATGAAAAATTTGGCATCGTGAAAGGTCTAATGACCACAATACACTCCTATACGACAACTCAAAGAATATTAGACCTGGCACATAGTAATCCTAGGAGGGCAAGAGCCGCTGCCTTGAATATTATTCCAACCACAACTGGCGCTGCTACGGCTTTGGCAAAAGTTATCCCAGAAATGAAAGGGAAATTTGACGGATTTGCTCTAAGGGTTCCAACACCGACTGTGTCTATTGTGGATATGGTTATAGAATTGGAAAAGGAAGTTAGTATAGACGATGTCAACGGCGTTCTGAAAGAGGCTTCAGAGGGTTCGCTTAAAGGGATTATGGGGTATACCGAAGAGTTACTAGTTTCAATGGATTACAAAGGTAATCCATTGTCTTCGATTATTGATTCTGATTTAACCAAAGTACTCGGCGGCAACATGGTCAAAGTCGTATCTTGGTATGACAATGAATGGGGCTATGCCGCAAGAACTGTTGATATGGCGGCATTGATCGCAAAAAAACTGTAAAATAATAAGTATCGAGCGCCCCTGAATTTATTGGAGGGGCGCTTTTTAATTTGAGAGAAGTTAATATGTTTCAGAAAAAAACCATTAAAGACATTGATCTAACTGGAAAAAAAATATTTGTGCGGGTTGATTTTAATGTACCATTAAAAAATGGCATTGTAGCTGATGATACGCGGATAAAAGCTGCGCTTCCGACAATTCAATATTTGTTGGATAAAAATGCTGCTGTTATCCTGGCATCACACCTTGGTCGGCCGGGAGGAGAATTCAAAAAAGAATTTTCTTTAAGGCCTGTTGCGGAATACCTTGACAAAATGATAGAAACCAGGGTGATTTTTGTTGAAGATTGCATGGGAGGAAAAGCTGAAAGAGCTGCCAAAGATCTAAAAAATGGTGAAATCCTTTTATTAGAGAATACACGGTTCCACCCTGAAGAGAAGGTGAATGGACCCTTGATGGGGAAAAAGTTGGCCGGTTTAGCTGAAATTTTTGTGAACGATGCTTTTGGAACTGCGCATCGGGCGCACGCATCTAATGTAGGAATTGCAAAATTTTTGCCGGCGGTCGCTGGACTGCTTCTCGAAAAGGAAATTGATTATTTGGGAAACACAATTATAAATCCTAGGAAACCATTTATTGCAATTCTCGGTGGAGCAAAAGTTAGCGGAAAAATTGGTGTAATTAATAATCTAGCCGGAAAAGTTGATTATGTTCTTATCGGGGGTGGAATGGCAAACACTTTTTTTGCTGCACAGGGGTATAGTATGGGCGATTCGTTAGTGGAGGTAGAATCTTTTGAAACAGCGCGAAAAATACTGAAAGAAATTGGGGAAAAATTATTGCTACCCGTGGATGTTGTAATTTCAAACGAATTCAGCGCAACGGCGAGACACAAAATTATCCCTGTAGGAGACATTCCTGAAGGTTGGAGGATAATGGATTTGGGCCCGGAGACGTTGAAGAAATTCGAAAAGATTATAAGCAATAGCAAAACAATTGTCTGGAATGGCCCTATGGGCGTTTTTGAATTTCCTGTATTTGCCAAAGGAACATTTTCTCTGGCAAAAATTGTAGCAGAAAGTCCTGCGGTAACAATCATTGGGGGAGGGGATTCCGCAGCGGCTGTAAAAGAATCTGGATTAAGTGACAAAATAAATCACATCTCTACTGGTGGCGGCGCATCACTAAAAATGTTGGCAGGGACTGTTTTGCCTGGACTGGAAGCACTGGATAATATTTAATAATTTAGTTCTCTAGATTATCGGGCAGATCTGCTGAAAGAAAAATAAGAAGAATTTCCATTAGATGAAATATACTTATCTAAAAATACCCCTGTAAAAGTAAGAATATTGCCCCTCTTATTGACTAAAGCTAGCAAATTTTCTTTTAAGACGGGATAAACGGTGCTCAAGAGCTGCCTTGATTTTCTCTGACTGGGGCGGTGAGGAATACAGAGAAAAAATTTCTATGGCAGATAGAGTCCAATGGATGGCTTCCTGAAAATCAGCTTTTTTATGTTCGTAATACATCGCCAGATCAGTATGGGCCTGAAGTACATTGTGGGAAGCTAATATTTCCCAGAGCGGCACTGCTTTTGAATATTCTCCAGATTTTTTGTATAACGATGCGAGGTTTGATAAAGCTGATAAGTATAGATGTTCTGGAAGATCAATATTATTTATAGCGTGGGACAAAACAGATTTAGCAGACTGCATCCGGTTGAGGCGCGCAAGGTAGGTACCAATAGATACTAGATCATCTAATGATTGGTATTTATCAGCAAGTGGATTTGACAGGCGATTTGTTATATAGTTTAAAAGGGTAATGAGGGAAAGGACGTCGACCTCGTTATGATAAAAAACTGAGGACAGAGGTGTTGGATCCCCGTTTTGTAGATAATCAAAAAATAACGAGGCGACTTGCCAACCGGGGACATCGAGGGAGGACCTGGTCACACCGAGCAAGTGATGTTCAATATTTCCCAAGGAGCAAGAAGCAAGGTGGGATTTCCAAAGCCGACGGGCGATGTGGAGCAGATCAATATGTAAAACATTCTCAAAGGGTTGTGGCCAACCGTGAAATCTGTACCTGGTATGTAATCTAGGTAAATCAAATGATTTACCATTGTAGGAAATTATTACCTTTGCAGACGAGCAATAATTTTCCAGAGCAGCCAATTGCGCAAGTTCATTTGCAGGGTCCTGGAGAAAAAATTGCGCAAATTGAAAACTCTCATTTTCAAATTTAGCTGCCCCAATTAAGAAAACATAAGTACCTGCTCCCCCCGCTAAACCAGTTGTTTCTGTATCTATAAATAGAAACTGGTTAAAAGGAATCGACGAGATACCCGAGAGTGATGGAATATCCTCAAAAATATCCAGGTTTAATTCCTGAAATAGTTTTAAGCTGCCATGAACAAAATCCAGGGGAATGGATTTCCTGACGATAAAACAATCACCATCAGAAGTGTCTTCCCAGCAGCCATCAAATAAATCTGTAAGCTTAGGTGAGGGATTGGATTTAGCAGGAGCTTTGATTTTCTCAGCACCAATTTGAACACCCAAGGACTTTAATTTTTCAGTCAGGGAAGTCATGCTGCAATTTTACTATAAGGAAAAAATATTTGTTATCTCTGAAGTAATGCTGTTCTCATTCTTTCTAGGCCAGTGAGCAGCCTTTCTTGTGGACAACCAAAATTGAGCCTAACGAAGTTAGTATATTTCTCGCCAAACCAGCTTCCGTCATTGAGGGCCACGTGGGATTGTTCGAGAAAAAAACCAGATGGGTTTCTAAGTCCTGTACCTCCGCAGTCCAGCCAACCAAGATAAGTACTTTCCGGTTTGCTCATGTGCACTCCAGGCAGTTCAGCTTGAACAAAATCAAATAATAGATTGCGGTTTGCCTCCAGGTAGGACAAAAGCTTATTGAGCCAATCCTCACCATTCTCGAAGGCTGTACGCATTGCTATTTCACCCAGGAGATTTACCGAGCCTGAAAATCCATTTGTAGTTTGGATAAACCGTTCTCTAAGTATAGGATTTGTAATTACAGCAGCTGATGATTTCAAGCCAGCAATATTAAAAGTTTTACTCGCAGACAACAGAGTTATTGTAATATTGGAAATATCTTCAGAGAGTGATGCGATTGGGATATGTTTAGTTTCTGGAAAGACCAGGTCGCTGTGAATTTCGTCTGAACAAATAAGGATCTTGTATTTGAGACAAACTTTGGCCATACTTAGAAGTTCTGATTTCGAAAAAGCTCTTCCTGTAGGATTTTGCGGATTGCATAACAAGAAGATTCTTGTTTCGGGGGTTACGGAAGATTGAAAATCGTCCTCGATAACCTTATAAGAACCACTGGGGTCACAAGACAAAGGCGAGGTGATCTGGATAAGATTAGAGTTTTGAGCTACGTTGAAAAATGGGTGATACGCGGGAGTTTGAAATAATATAGAATCGCCTGGATTTGTATACGTTTTTGCGGCAACATTAAATCCTTGGACGACACCGGGAATAAGAACTATATCAACAAGATTCACCTTCCAATTATGCCTTTTATCCAACCAAAGTTGAATAGTTTGCTTGGTTGAATCTTGTGGTTTTGCGTAACCGAATATTCCGTGATCAATCCTATCCCTCAGAGATGAAATTATTGACGGAGGCGATAAAAAATCAGTATCTGCGACCCAGAGAGGCAAAACGTCCGCTTCGTAAAGATTCCATTTTATACTCTCGGATTCGCGTCTATTGATAAATTGATCAAAGTCATATTTCATAATAGATATTCTTTTTTAACCTTTTTATAATAAGACCGGTAAGATGATATTTCGTGAAGCATAAGATTGAATTTATAATCAATTGCAGTAAATCCAGGCAAGGGCGCGCCTCCGCCTTCATGGATTTGATTCGTTCCGATTTGAGAGAGATTGTAATCTCCATGTTCGTGAAGCCAGGCTAAACCCAGTTCAATCAGAGCTGAAGTTTGCCCTATGCTTTGGGCAAAAAGAGCCGGATCATAATCTTTTCCAGTATATATCAGATGTTTAAGTAAACCAAGCAGTGCCTGCAAAATTGATTTGTTATTTTGAGGCATTGGGTCTTCTGCAAAGAGGATGACTGTTTTAGGAGATACAGATTCTAAAGCTTTTTTCAAAACAAAAGGACTAGGCGGGGTTGTCCAGATAATCAGTGTCGCTGACTTTTTAAGCTCTTTCCTGGGGAGACAATCAAAACCTGGCGGAATATTGTATTCTGCCCAGATAACCGATGACTGATTTTTGTCAAATAGTTGACCTAATACATTGAGCGAATCGTTTTGTTCTCGGAAATCAAGTATTTCAATTTTCTTTTTGCCAGTAACAAGAATTGGAGTATCTTCAGAATGGCGGAAATGCTGGAGGGTTATCTGTGTTTGGGATTGGCCACTGTAATTAGAGAGAACTAATGAGTAAACAATATCAAAAGGACTTTCAGGCAGGTCAATGCCGACGCTATTCCACCAAAGGACATCTTTTTTGGTGCCGGCACTATCAATTAAGATTAATTTCCTGTGATTCTTGTTCTTTCCAATCGTTTTATCATCAATCAGCTCAACTCCCAGGGAGGCAAACAATAATTTGGGATTTTCTGATCCAAAGGGAGAAAGTCGGTGAAAATCATTAATAAAATCCACGGATATTGATTGGAAAGGAAGTTCTGCATCAATTAATACCTTGGGGGAGGGGAGGGTATCACCAACTATATGCTTAAAATTTAGAGAAATTATTCTTCTAAATTCTGATACTTTCTCAACGCGTAGCTTCACGCCTGCAGCCATGGGATGTCCCCCGTGGCTAACAAGCAAGTCGCTGGCGCTGGCGATCAAATCCGATATAGGAACTCCGGGTATTGATCGTGCGGATCCCCGGGCATAATCTCCTTCTGGTGTGAGCATAATGACTGGTTTGTGAAAACGATCGACCAGACGGCTGGCAACAATACCTATCACTCCTGGATTCCAATCAGGAGAACCCAAGAGCACTAGAATTGGAAATTCCTCAACAAGGTCAGGATTAGTATCAACATGCGAAAGGGCGTCTTGAAAAATCACTTCAGTAAGTTCTCGTCTTTGGGAGTTAAGATTTTCAAGAACTCCGGCCAGGTTAAATGCAACAGTTGGATCCTTTGTAGTGAAAAAATCAACACATGAGTTAGCGTCAGCGAGCCGGCCAAGAGCATTTAATCGGGGCCCGATGACAAAACCGATTTGATCCTCACTTATTGTGCTTTCTTCGAGTTTGGCGTTAATGTAGAGTTGTTGCAAACCCATCCGGGGTGTATTTCGCAGGATTGGTAAACCACGTTGAAGCAAATAGCGAGTATCTCCAGAAAGTTGGGCAACATCTGCGACAATGCCAAGCGCGACCAGATCCAGAAGGTGTTCAACCTCTCTACCGTGGTAGCTATAAAGATCTTCTATGAGTTTGAAAGCCACACCGACTCCGGGAAGTGATGACAGGGGATGGGCAGAAGGGAGCATCTTGGGGTTGATTATTGCATACGCTTCAGGAAGAACCGAAGGAAGTTGGTGGTGATCGGTGACAATGACATCGATGCCTTTATTTTGCGCTTGTTCGATTGGTTTAAAAGCATCAATTCCGGTGTCGCAGGTTATGATTACGTCAGGGGATAATTTTTCAATTTGGGTAGTTAAAGACGGGATAGATAACCCATGCGATTCTTTTGCCCGGTTAGGAATGTAGTGGCAAACATTGCCGTCTAAATCACGGAGTGCAGATACAAGGAGAGCAGTTGAGGTTTGTCCGTCGACATCAAAATCTCCCCACACCAGGATCTTCTCCTTATTAGAGAGAGCGGTTTGAACACGTTCTGCGGCATGAGTTAGTCCAGGCAATTGGGAAGCTGGAGATGGTTGATATAAGTTTGGGTCAAGAAAACCTTGAGCTAAATCGAATGAGGTTAATCCCCTCCGGAACAGAGTTTGGGAGACGACTGAGAATCCGCCGATTCTAGATTGGAAATTCGAGGGAAGGTCAATTACTTCAGGGAAAACCCATTTAATTTTAGGATTGCGCATAGACATAACCCCACAATTTTTATATCAGAACTCAATTTCACTAACTTGATCCATATCAAACTGAATATTTTTAATATCTTCCCGTTCTAATAACATTGAATTTTCAAATGATCCAGCTGTCGAACCACGGTTACAAAGAGATCTAAAAACACACAATTTACAAGAAGTTTGATCGTCAGTTAAATGGAATTCAGATCCATTTAAAATCAAAGTATTTATATTAGTTATTATCTGGTCCAGATCAAGTTTTACACTGGCATGCTTTTCATCTGAAAAGGGGAAAATTTCTTCGTGTTCTGAATTTAAAGGATACCAATAGTGCATCTCAATAAAGGCAGGAAGAATGGAAATTTCAGGGAATAAATCATTTCCAGCCAGGCTTAAGATGAAAGGGTATAAATGAGTTTGAAGTCTTTTGTCTAATTGTGCTCTGGGAGATTTCTTCGCTGAGGTTTTCCAATCGATTATTAAGTATTGCTCAGAATGTATTTCAACTATGAGATCGTATTTTGCGATCAATTTGTGATTCTGGAACGGGATGCTAAGCAGCGGTTCTGGGTAAAGCCGATACTGGAGCAATGTTTCGCCATAGGGTAAAAAACTTTCCCACATTATCTGTAACTTGGGGTCTGATATCGAATTTTCAAGCAAAAGAGAGTCGACACCTGAAAAGAATTGCTGGCAAATTAGGTGGAATCTATTGCCAAGTTGAGTCGATTTTTCAAATTCTTCGATTGGCTCTGAAAACGCGGCAGGCAAGGAAAGTCCTTGAATAACTTTTAATTGAAAACGACGAGGGCAAACCAAAAAATCCTGTAGATTACTCTGATTTAATTGTAGGGATTGATTGAGAGTTGACATACATTAGCCTTGATCCAAAGGTGGTGGTACTCGTTGATTATAAAGATAAACATATAGAGCTTGGAAAGCCACCGCAGGAGTAGACTTTCCGTACCGTCCATTATTCCATGTTATTACCAATTCTTGTCTTGCTCTGGTAATCGATACATATAACAATCTTAATCGCTCTCGAGCATAGTCCAGTCTCGATTTTTTTGTTGCCTCCATTTCGTTATATTCTATTGAGGATTCTTCTATTATTGACTCTAGTTGGGCCAATGATTCAGCTGGCAAATTCAACCGATCGCGGATAAACCATCGTTCAGATATAAAATCATCATCAGGGAGATTTGAAGGAAAATTATAGTTATTTGCCGATATCAGATACACTCTGTCCCATTCAAGTCCTTTTGCTTTGTGAGCTGTTGTTATGACAACTTTTCCTTTATGATCATCAGGATTAAATTTATTTCCCTCACTGATAGAAAAGAAGCGTCTCTCATTCCTGGCTAAGGATTTGAGTTCATCTATCAGCGCAGGCAATTCCCAGTCGGGATGCTGGGAAGAAAGCTGTTTTTGAAATGAAGCTATTTTGTGGGAGACTGAAAGCTCTTCTGATGTATGAAAAAGATCTCCAGATAAAGTGAGGATAAGCTGGTCAATAGGAAGGGGAGCCGCCTGCTGCCATTTGATGATGATATCCTTGAAATCACAAAGAGTTGACAGCAGGTCCGTATCTCCAGAGTCTAATGTGCCCATCCAGTCATCGGAAGGACCGGGCGAAAGAAAGAGCTCAGGTTTTTGAATTGTATTTATTAAATTCGAAACAGATTCAACTTTCGCCCAGGCGTCTGCATCGGATTGCATGTCTCTTTTCCACACTCGGTAAACGGCAGATAATTTCTTGGCAGAATTTGGATCAATTAAATAGGATAAGATTATTACCAGAGCCCCAGTAGTTTTCCTGGTAGCGAGGGTAGTATTTAGATACTCTACAGGATCAATATTATAATTAGTTCTCAAGTAAGCCGCAATTTTTTTCCCTCTATCATTGCGCGGAGAAAGAACTGCGACTGTCTGCTGAGGATGATCAGCTAACCAGTTAACAACTGAATCCGAAATTACCTGAATTTCCTTATCCGGAGTAAGTTCCTTGATATAAAGGTGAACCTGGTCCGGAGAGTTTTTAGGATTTGGCTGCTGATCGCCTGGAGGTGTAGGAATAATTTTATTTGGATAAAGAGCATCTCTGACCTGAAATTGAGGATGCTCATTGTTTGTCCATTCAACGAGGTAGTTGGCAAGATTGATGATCGTTTCAGTGCTTCGACCCGAGTTGGGTAAGATGTGGTTTTGGTCAGAAGTTTCAATAAATTCTTGCAACAATTTCGGATCTGCGGTCGTAAAGGACTCATAGATTGCCTGATTCGGATCACCGACTCGCACCCAATTTTGATTTTCTTCGAGTCCTGCGAGCAGGGATAATATCATTTGCTGCATTAAGCTGCTGTCTTGTGCTTCATCCTCAAGTATAAATGGCCAATTATATTGGAGTCGATTAAGCAATGATAAATCTAATTTTAATATTTTATATGCATGATTAATGAGGTCGTCAAAATCAACAGCACCTCTATATTCGAGATTTTTCTGATAAACATTATAGATATCTGCTCCAATTAATGCTAAAGGCAAATCATTTTTAGTAGATTTAAGTTGAGCAAATATAGAATCGGGGGATTGTTGATAATTCTTGGCTGTGCGGATGTATTGATGTGCTATTTGCAATAATAAATCAGGGATTTGTTTTTGATATAGTGATGTTTTTTTCTTTTCGTTAAGATCATGAATTAGGTACGAATCAAATTCACCGGGATATTTTCTCAGCCAATCATAAACAGCGTCAACCCTGATTCGGTCCGCTTCTTTTTCGTCAATGATCTGGAATTTGGAATCAAGCCCAACCAGATCAGGCCGCTCTTTGACGATGTCATGGGCAAGACCGTGAAGGGTTCTAACGCGGTATCCTAGGGAAGGAAGTAACCCCGCTTCCTTTAAAAACGAGCTAATTCTTTTAGAAAAATTATCTACTGCTGAATTGACCAGTGTAACCACTAGGACTTCTTGATCAGCGGACATTATACCGCTCTTGATTAATTCAGCTGCCAGTAAAGACAAGGTCCAGGTTTTTCCACTACCGGGAACAGCTGAAACTCCCATGGTTCCGCTGCGATAGGCGAGGATCTTTTTTTGAGCTGGACGAGGAGAATAATGGTTGGTCATCTTTTTATTCCGAAAATCGAATATTGCTTAAAATTCTATTAAGGGATTGGATCAATAGCCCCTTCTGTTCAAATCCACGCTCATCGGTATTAGTTAAACAGAAGAAAATGCCTTTTCTGCATCTGCGAATGAGGCCGGAAGATAACCGATTAAGATTTTCGTGATTAAGAGCAATTTCCTCAGTGTCTCTCCAGAGCTGTCCGATTTCCCAATCCCTGTTCAGGATGTGAGGATTAGTTAAGGGCTGGAAAATCCTTTCGTACCATCCCCGGGATCCTACGTCTAGCCAAAATTGGTAATCCGCAGGTGTGTTGCTGAGCAAAAAAGTATATGCGGGAGTTAGATAAACCGCTTCTTTGGGTCTATGAGTCCAGGATTTGGGATACTGATTTGCAAGTATTCCGGTTTTAACCATACGATAGTATTCAGCTCCTAATTGAAGGTTAGTGAAACCGAGAACCTCTCCTGCAGATAACCGGAACTTTCGAATTGAATCAATGATATGTTCAGAAATCTGACCCATGTCGAAATTGTTATGAAATCCAAAACCGGGCTGAGATAATAACTCACCAAATAATCTGATTAGGAAATGATCTAATGATTGCGGGGGAAGGTTTTTATAATCGTGCAGCCAGTTTACAAGAGCTTGATAGCGGTTCCCAGCAAAAAAAGTGATGCGTTCCTGGAGGCCAGCAGGGAAATTTTCAAAATCATCCAGGCAACCCTCTTTACTGTATGTTTGAATGCTATGTTTTGCTAATAAATAAGCTCTTGTAAGGTCAAGATTTCCCAACGCTTGCATAAAAGCAAATGAAAGATCGTGTATGGTAGGTAGAATTTTCCAATCAGGATGTGCCAAAGCAGAGAGAGTTAACAAACAGCGGATTACTGGCTCATCCCTTAATGCTCGGGAAGGTCGGTGAGAAATTGAATCTATATTATGATTCCCCAGCTCGGACGATAATAAGAATCTCAATGAATCGCTCAAGAATGGCGCCAGCACAACTATTTCGTCAGGAGATGTTCCGCTTTCTACAAGTTCCTTAATTTTACCTGCTACCCAGGTAACCATCTGGGGATAGTAGGGGTGGAAGTTAACTGAAACCGCATCCGAGAGATCTGGTCCAAAATTTTCAGCTGATAGTGTTTTTACTTCCAGAGAAGCAGTTAACAAGGAATTGAAGTGGACCAGTGCTGGAGACATTACATAAGATTGAGGAAACTCAATCTTATTATTACACAGATCTGCCAATGACTTTCCTCCAGAAGGAGACGCGCCCAGGAAACTCCTGTAACCGGCAGCAAGGTCGTAGATCAGTAAAGAAGTGTCAAGAGTGGGCAGTAAATCTTTAATGAAATCGTGAGATACGGGAACATCTTCTTCAACATTGTCATAGATCAGGTGTTTGTATTGTTTTCTGAAATGATCTTTGACTTGACGGTGGTGGTAAAGATGATTAACAAATAGTTCTACCTGCAAGGAAAAATCCAATAAATTGTGTTTATAACAATAATCCCTGAAAAGAACCGCGGCATTTTGTGCATCTTGGAAAATACTTAATTGGGCTGGATCTCCAATCCAGGATGACTGTAGGCGTTCAGAAATCTCAGTATGCGGAAATCCGTGAACAGCTGATTTGTTGAGATTGTCCAATATTTGGCTAAAAAGCCGGTTTCGCTGGATGGTTACGGATGAAAAATAGCCCCCATCAATAATCAACGGAGTGATTAATTGAGAAATGAAGTACAAGGTGGATTCGAGGGTTAAAAAAATCGGAAGATTTTCTGGATTAGCAAAACCAGTTTCAGCTGCGATTAACGGCCAGTAGAGTTCGATAGTTCTCCGCGCAAGTCCTCCGAAAGTGGCGATAACGGGTAAACTGTTCGCCTGAAAGGCGAGTGAGTTGATGGCATCCTGGTATTTTACAGATAGTGTTCTTTGCGGAAAAAGCAGCAATATTCTGTTGCCCGGTATGCCATTTCTTACCAAGAAGTTCAAGCGTTCCACACCCGCAGTAGATTTTCCTGCTCCGGCAGGACCAGAAAGGAACAAAGAACTGTCTAAGTTTGATTCAATTATCTCGATTTGTTTTTTGGATAACTCCATAAGTTATTTTGAGTAAGAACCTGTATATTTGGATATCTCAGACTTATATATAGTTAAATTACAAGCTGACAATTTTAACGATAAAAGCATAAATTTCTTTATTTCATGAATTTCTAAATCGAAATCCTGATTTTTGTGTGTTGTTTGATCACTTTCGACTTGGTAATTGATATATAGAACTCCCAGGGTCAAATCCAATAGAAACTCAAATGCTTCTTGGTTAAACCAGGTGACATTATCATGGTCATGGATATTTAAAAAAGAACGTGTTTCATGGTTTCCAAACCAAATATCTGATATGTTATTGAGCGACAGACTGATACCATATAATCGAGAAGGAAATTGAATTAAAAACCCAGCATTGTTTGTTAGTAGATTTTTGTCTGAAGATGCCAGGAGACGACTTACAAAAGGGTGAGTTGATGATAGAAGAATAATATTAATAAGAGAAGGGTAGGGGATTATTTCAGTAAGTTCAGAGAATATTACCCAGAATAGCAGCGAATAGAGGATATGATTGGCATTATTGTCTTCAATGACGTGGTTTTTATAGTAATTGTTAAGCGCTTCCAGTTTTAAAGAAATCAACCTGAAATATTCCGGTGTGAAATCAAAATTTTCTGGAAAATATTGTGCAAGAGCGGCGGCAAATGTTGATATTCTTTGTGATATATTTTCCTCTAAATAAAGCGCATCAATTTTTCCCTGTTCTGCGATTTGAGTAAATGAAGGCAATGCATCTGGCAAGAAATCTGAAAAATAATTAGAAATCAGCTTGTCCAGAGCTACGAGGATGGGAGATAGCTTTATTTCAGTGATCTTTTCCTGGATATTTTTGGCGCCATTGCCCTGAAGCGATGAGGTAAGGAGCGAGTAACAGCCATCAGGATCAGAAACTTCCTTAAAATCAAGGAAAACATGATACTGGTAAGCGCCTAGTTCGATCCTCAAGCCATTTTTAGAAAAATCGTGCCTGGAGCGAATATATTCTAAACCAGTGATGTGATCACGGAAAAGAACAAAACTGGAGTCTGAGGTGTTTAATCCGAGACCATCAATTAATGAGATAGATTCACCATTAATTATTGTTGAGTGAGATATTGATCCTTGAGTTGTAGCCCACTTATTGTGATAGAGGATCAATGCCGATTCTCCACGCGCTTGGTTGGAGTATACAAAAACATCCTGATCGATTGTGCCGTTTTCTATAACAAAATCATATAAAACAAAATTTGCTGCTTCTGCAAATAAATACCTTTTATGGAGCAAAGGAAAAACTTCATGACGATGGCGGTCAATGAGATTTTGATTAGGTTCCTCTATGTAGTACGCTCGTTGATATTCCATGCCATATTTTTCTGAATATCCTTCAATTTGTCCGTGACCAAACAGAGGTAAGCCGGGAAGAGTAGCCATCATGATACACACGCCAAAATATTTTCCATCTGATCCAAATTGAGAAATTGCAGTCTCTTCATCTGGATTGTTCATGAAATTTACATAACGCTTTAGAATTTCCGGATCAAATTCTAACGTATTTTTTAAGAGATCCCTATATTTCGAATTATCTTCATTACGGAGCATGTGCATAAACGCGCTGTTGTAGACTCGGTGCATGCCCAGCGTCCTGACAAAATAACCTTCCATCATCCAAAAAGCTTCGGCCAGCAAAAGTGTGTCTGGAGATTCATCTGCAACTCGATCCACTACTTCGCGCCAGAATTCGACCGTCATTAATTGGTCGAATTGAGAATCGGTCAACCCGAAATCTGATCTTGTTGGAACGGAGCCGCCGGTTCCCGGCTCAGGAAACCATAACCTTTGAAAATGTTTTTTTGCCAGGGTCATTGCAGCATCAAATCTAATTATAGGAAATTTTTTTGCGACATGTAGGATTGTCTGAATAACAGATTCTCGGACTTCTTCTTGAAGGAAATCCAGTTGAGCTGTGTCATTCCAGGGCAACGCAGTTCCGTCATTGCCGTGATATATATACTTTGAGATACCGGTATGATTATCGACTCTCTTGAATACAACGGAGGCATCAGTTTTGTCATAATAATGATCTTCTAGGAAGATGCCAACGCGAGTATCGTCAGATAAATCAGGACCGTTAAAAGAATAAGAAGGAAAGGGAGGCTGATCTAAACTCAAAAAACGCTCTGGATGCTCAATTACCCATTTTGATAAGATTCCCATATGATTTGGAACCATATCGGCAGCGAGGCGGATATTAAAGGTTTGAGCACGGGAGGATAGATTTTCAAAAGCAGATTCACCTCCCAGTACGTCGGCGATCGTATAATCAAAAAGAGAATATGCCGAAGGCACGGCGTCCGGGTTGCCACATAGCTGTTTGATTTTTTGAGAGGCAGGGCTACGCTGCCAAATGCCAATTAACCACAAACCATTAATGCCCCAATCAGACAAGTTTTCCAGTTCCTGATCAGGAATCTGGTCAAGACGGTGGATTGATCTGTGATACTTTTTAGAGAGTTGGTCCATCCATACATAAGCGTTTTTAGCAATCAGTATCACTTTGGGCATCCAGTCAAGATCTTGACTGAAACGGATAATATCCGCTTCGGTTCTGAAGGAGGAGAGTGAAAAATGTAAAGGGTTTTCGGCTTTCCCTGAGCCCGACCAGGAAGGTTTAAGCTCCTCATTAATGTGATAAAGGGCGCGGGGTAGATCAGTCAGGAAACGCTCTCCAAGAAGCGAAATCCAATTTTTCCGAATGTAAACGAGCTGACTCGATATGGAATGTGGATGCGCATTTGCCGGTGCTCTCAGGAAGCCTAAGAGGGACGTACCGGCGGAATATAGACCCGGATGTTCGGAGAAATTAGCTTCAATTAAGGACAAAAACGGATTGTAAAGTGGTGACGCCCGCAATTCTGGGGATGTAAACAACGAGTTTCCTGCGCGGATTGCAGGGTTGGCTTCCGCCAGAAGGATTAGTAAAATTGATTTGTATAATGAATGCCTCTTAGACTTATTTCCTGTGGGTGAAAATAAGTAGTTAGCAATAGCGACCTGATTTTTATAAACGCTGGAGGTAGGAAAAGAATTCAGGAATGTGGTGATTATTGCATTAGAATCATCTGAACTGAGCAGAGATACCAGCAACTCGTCCAAATCGTAAAAAACAAGGGGAGAAGATTCGTTCAGATAGACGTTTATCAATCTAAAGTTTATTTGGCCGATTAATCCTATAGCTGAAATTTCCCCAGCAGAAAAAGGAGAAGGTGGATTTTGCAACTTAGCTGTAAGAGTACGGGCACTAGTGAAATGAGAATAATCAAAATCAGGAGAAAAATTTAGACGGGAGAGAACATGCAGGGTTAGGGGATATGAAACATGTTCCTGAGAGAGGGACTGGGTAGACATGAGCTGAGTAAGAGAAATCAGGTATAGTTAGTTGACGGCTGAATTCGACAACAAATTGGGTATAAATAATAATAATTGCGTATAGGCAATAACATACTTTTATTCATAATTCCAAATTTTTCAAAGCAAAATTATTCATTTCCGAACAATCTTTCATTTTTTTCATCGTTATATCATCAAATAAATTTGACTGAGCAACCTTAATAAAATTTCCCTTTATCAATTCAAGCAAAGCAAGAAACGAAATCACTACATCAATACGTGAAAATTCCTTTCCCAACAAGTCACGAAAGGTCAATTCATCAGTGTCTTTAAATCTTTCTGAAATTTGGTTGATTTTATCTCTTATCGTAATTTTCGGTCTCTCTACAATGACACTGATCGATTTCTTGTCAATTTCTTTCTGGAAAATACGATTTGCCAGCTCAGAAAGATCATTGATGCCAAAGCCTTCTAGATCCAATTGATCTGTAACATGCAATTTGGGGGAGGAGAGTCGAATAAATGTCTGATAACCATGATTTTTCCGATCTGCCAGAAGAACGGCGATTTCTTTATAGCGTTTATATGCAATTAGCTGACGGGCTAATTCGTTTCCGAGATCAACTTCTTCCTCTCTGCCTGAAGTCTGTTTGGGAAGAAGTGCTTCAGATTTAATTTGAATGAGTTTAGCGGCGATAACCAAAAACGCTGAGATTTCATCTGGTGGCATATTCTGTAATTTCTCTAAGTGTTTCAGATACTGATCTGTTACTTGAGCAATTGAGAGAGTAGTGATATCTAACTCCGCACTTTCAATTAATTGAAGCAACAAATCAAGGGGCCCTTGATAAACAGATGTGTCAATCTTGTAGGTATCTACCTGATCAGTAGAAAATTTTAAATCCATAATGAACATTATACTCGACATCCCGAAATGAAGGTTTATTTACAAGACAATTAACAGTTTGGGACGACCAGTTGATTAGAAAAATGTTAATTATGCAAACAACCCATGGCAGAATAGTTTCTTTGTGATTAAAATAGATAAAGTAATGAAATAATTATCTTAGATCTTTAATTGGTATTTGAGAATAACAGGAGTTAATATGTTTGACGAACCGATAAATGTGACCGATGAAGCTTTTGAGAAGACTGTTGTAGATTCAGACTTGCCTGTAATTGTCGATTTTTGGGCTCCATGGTGCGGTCCTTGTAAAATGGTTGCACCAATCCTGGAAAAGATAGCTAAAGAATATACAGGAAAAGTAATCGTTGCCAAAGTTAACACCGATAATCATTCAGAGTGGGCAAATAAATTTGGTGTCCAGGGAATTCCCACCATGCTGTTTATGGCAGAGGGAAAAGTCGTTCATCAACAAGTGGGCGCCTTGCCCGAACCTATGCTGCGGACGATTTTGGATCAATTTTTAGAAGTAATTGACGAAGAAAAGTAATTAGGGCAAATCTTCAAAATAACTCCCTTTCGGGAGTTATTTATTTAAGCAGTGTCTTCTAATCTATCAATTGGCAGTATGATCTCAAATGTATTGCCATCATTCCGTACACTTAGTTTAATGGTTCCTCCCAAAAACTGGGCAGTCCGTCTGGCAACAGCTAAACCAAGCCCCATGCCTTCATAACGCCGGGTCAAATAATTCTCCAGTTGTCTGAAATCCTCAAAGATAACCTCTCTTTTAGTTTCTGGAATCGGCATTGTCCAATCGTGTACGGTAATTGACAACTGATCTTCCTGGATTTTTCCTACGACAAGTACCTTGCCATCATTCATTGAAAACTTCGCGGCGTTGGAGAGTAAATTTCGGAATAATATGATCAGACTTTCTCTATCATACCGCAGCTCCCTCACATGATCTGGAAAATCAACAACAAGATTGATATTTTTCTTTTGAAGATTGGGTTTTAACAAGTCATAAGTTTGCAAAAAAGCATCCCCAATAGGAATCGGATCTAAAACCGTAATCTCTTTCCCAAGCTGAAGGCGTGTAAAATCAGTTAATTCTTGAACAATCCGCATCAAGTTTTTAGTGTTTTCTTGCACGAGTAACAAATATTCTTTTGCCTTTCCGGAATTTTCTCCCAACTCTTCCATACCTAGATCCAGATAACCGGCCAATAAATTCAAAGGGGTTCTGAGTTCATGGCTCACAAGTGCAATGAATGTGTTTTTTAATTCATCCAGTTCCCTGATCTTTTCAGACACATCCGGTATACCAGAGTTAACTATCGGTGTAATTTCGCTTTTTTTGTTTTCCATATTCTTTTGGGGTACTACTACTTCACATTAAGAAATCCAATACCAGATTTAAGACTTGTCGCGGGTTTAAGTTATCAGTCTGGATATATAAATCAGCATGGTTCCGGGCATGTTCCAATCGGGCTACTTGTTTTTCAAAAATGCTCCTTTTCCTGGTAGTCCCTGTACGGGTTATAGACATTTCAAATGACACATCAAGATAAATCAAGAAATCCGGATCGCTCATCTGCTTCCACATATCTTTGACATAAGAATGCTCTTGAGCAATATGCCGAGCATGATAGTTCTTCAACTTTAGGTCGGATACCAGAGTAGATTTACCTGATGCGCAAGGACCTACTATGCCAATAATAGGTTCGTCAGGGGTCATTTTCCTAGCGAGTTGATAGGTAATTGAACAGACATACGGCGGATCATATCACTTCCTCCTGTGATTACTCTTAAAACCACAATACTGATATCATCGCGCGGTCGTCCCCGGTCAAGTTTCAGGGCATGGTTGATCAAGGAGTCCGCAATTTTAGTAGGAGAAGGATTCTCGCCTTCCAATTCCACTTTTACACAGGTGCCTATGTCCATAGAATCGCCAAAATAAGAACCCGCGTGCACAAGTCCATCTGTGAAAACCACCACAGTTAAACCTACTTCTAGGGGGATTTCAGAAATCACGGGTCTGGTATCGCGTCTCAATCCTACTGCATCAGACTCCTCCGAGAGTAATTTAATCTGATTCCCGTAAGAAATAACCAAAGGAGCAGGATTATTCCGGGTGATCACCAGTGTACCGGTTTGTAAGTCGGCGGAAAGAATATTTAACGTGGCAGAAACCTGACCTCCACGTTCGGTAAAAAGTGCGTCAGATGCTGCTCTGGCTGCTGCACCATCCCGTACTCCGTCAGCCAGAAGCTGGATCACTTTTCTCACCACAAGACTTGAAACCCATTTGGCGCCTTTACCAGAACTCTGCCCGTCGGCTAACACAACCGACAATCCGCCATTGGGTCTTTCAATTACTTCTGCTGTATCACCGCTAGAAGATGTGGCATATTTTTTAATCTTTGAAATCGCAATTTGTACTTCCATGATCAAATTCTACTTTATCATTCAAAAAATGGAAACCCATGATTCTCTACTCAAACTTCGGTATTAGGACTGAGCTGTGATGCAAGGCAATTCATAAAGTAATCTTGCTATTGTTAGATGTATTGCTGAATCAGGGGCAGAAATACACTAGCAAGGCTTAAGAAAATTAAGAAACCTATGATGTCTGTAATTGCAGTAACCAGCACTGACGAAGCGAGAGCCGGGTCTTGACCAATGAATTCGAGGATCAACGGTGCGAGTGTCCCCACAATACTTGCCACAAGCATATTCCCCAATAACGCGAGACCTAGGACAAGACCCAAGTAGGGATTTGATTGCCAGAAACTGACACCCACTCCGACAATTAAACCAATAACAGATCCTAAGAATAAACCTACAGTAATCTGCCGTATTAAGATCGTCCAGACTTTTTTGGGATCTACCTTACCAAGCGCTAAAGATCGGACAATCATAGCGACGTTTTGGCTGGCTGCGTTCCCACCCTGGGAAGCTACAACTGATTGGAAAAAAGCTAGCACCGCTACTTTGACGAATAGATCTCTAAAATTACTAATCACCCAGGATCCGATTAAGGCGGTAACTGTGTTTAATAGCAACCAGGGCAATCGGCCTTTTAGCTGCTGGGATAACTTGCTTTCCGGCTCCAAGGCAGTATCTGAAACGCTTGCCAGACGATAGATGTCCTCTGTTGTCTCCTCGGACAGAACATCCAGGATATCGTCGTGAGAAATTACACCCACCAGATGACCTCTTTTATTTAAAACTGGTAAAGCCGACAAATCATAGTGTTTCATCACTCTGGCAGCTTCTTCCTGATCCTCCATCGCCTGGACATTTACGACATGAGTACTCATTATCTCTTTGATTTCCTGATCAGGTTCCGCACAAATCAACTCTCTTAGTCCCGTTACACCCAGCAGCTCTTTTTCGTTGTTGACTACAAAAAGATAGTACGGGATATCTGTTTCCAACCCTGTTGATCTCAAGTACTGAATAGCAGTATCCGCAGTATTCTCAGGATCCAGTACCAAAAAATCGGTTGTCATTCTGCCGCCCGCTGTTTCGTCAGCATAACGGAGCAGAGGCAGAACTTCTTCCGGTTCTTCCATTAAAGATATTGTCTGTCTAACTTCCTGACCGGATAGGTCACCCAATAAGTCAGCTGCCTCATCCGGGTCCATGTCATCAATAATATCCGCCAGGAAGGGCAGGGGTAAATTCCTGGCTGCTGTCAAGGTTTGCTGGTCATCCAACTCGTCAAAGATATCCGCAATTTCGGGGATTTCCAGTTTTTGCAGCAATTCTTTTTGTTTGCCCGGTTTTAGTTCAATAAATACCTTCGCCTGATCCGCTGGATGTAATGATCGGATGAGTTCAAGAACAACTTTATAGTCTCCCTTTTCCAGGGATTCTTCGAGGGCCAGCAAAACAGCTGGATCGGTATGTTCATATTTTCCCATATCTTCAAATCCCTCATTAAGGTGAAACCCGGCAGAACTGTATCAATAGGATCTGCCAGGTTAACATACAAAATTTCGCAGACACATTAGCTAATTTGTCAAGAGAATAACCTCTATCCCTTGTTCTCTGAGCCACGAGAAAGATGCCTCAATTTCTGCTACTTTACCAGAAATCTGGATATCCATCCATCCTTGTTCTGCAGTGACATTCGCACGCAAAATATTCACTGTAAAAGAATACTGCCGCAATAAACGATTGATGATCGGCTCATCTTGTAGATTGGGAGGAAAGACCAAGCGGACAGTTTGGCTGCTCATATTGTCTCCTAGCTCCTAAAATTACATTTTAACATGAAATAGGAGTTCTTTGCCGGAATGAAATAATAATATATCAACCGGCTTTATAAGACAAATTTGAATTGATTTATCTAATTGGACTCAATTGCCAGCTGACCACAGCCTGCCTGTATATCAATCCCCCGACGTAAACGGATGGTGCAGGCAATGCCCGCATCGGCCAAAATCTTCTGGAATTTACGCGCTTGATCATCTTTTGCTGGTTTTCCACCATAATGAGCAACAGGATTCAGCTGAATTAAATTGACATGAGCCAACATCCCTTCCACCAGTTTGGACAGTTTCCGGGCCTGGTCCGTTGTATCGTTTACCCCATCAATCAGCGCCCATTCAAATGTAATCCGCCGGTTAGTTTTTTGAATGTACTGGCGACAAGCTGCCATCAACTCCAAGATAGGATACTTGCGGTTTATCGGTACAATTGTTGATCGCAACACATCATCAGCGGCATGCAAAGAGATCGCCAAATTGATCTGCGTATTTTCTTCCGTAAACCGTTTTATTCCGGGAACAAGACCCACCGTAGAGATAGTAAAACGCCTTTTGCCCATTCCAAGTCCCTTGGGATCATTCAAGATTTGCACAGCATCAATAACTGGCTGGTAATTATTAAACGGTTCTCCCATGCCCATGAATACTACATTGGTCAGGCTTTTTCCGTTTTGACCAAGATCTGCAGCAGTTTTTATCACCTGTTCAACAATCTCTCCCCGGGATAAATTCCGGATAAAACCCATATTCCCCGTTGCGCAAAAATTACACCCCATTCCGCATCCAACCTGGCTGGATATGCATACCGTATTACGATCTGCGTATCCCATGAGTACAGTTTCGATCGCAGATTTGTCATGTAACCGGTAGAGGATTTTCTTCGTTAAACCATCATTGGATTGAAGCTCTTTTTCAGGATTTAATGTACCAAAAACAAAATGCCGGTCTAATTTATTTCGCAGGGCAAGAGGAAGAGTAGTAAATTCTAGGGAACTAATCCAGTATTTCTGGTAAATCCCTTGCCAGATTTGTTGTGCCCGATATGCCGGTTCATTCCAATCCAGGATAACTTCACTCAATTCCGCGAAATCCAAGTCAAACAAATTAGATCTCATGGGCGTTTATTTTTTCCATTATATCCAGGGCGTTCTCAGCAATCAAATCAGGCGGGGGGTTCCAAGCTTCACCTGCAATTCTGTCAGTTACCCCTGAGAGAACCAGGCCAGTTCGCATCCCAATATTTTGAGCACCGGCAATATCTGTTTCCAACCGATCACCAATCATGATAGCTTCATTTGGCGAACAACCTGCTCGCTGCAAAGCAAGATTATACAGATGTGTTTTTGGTTTTCCAATTATTTCCGCTTTTTTTCCCGATGCAGTTTCTATTGCTTTGATGATAACACCAGCACCTGGAGCAATCCCATCAGGCGTGGGTATTGTTTTATCCGGATTAGTTCCAATAAAAAGCACTCCTTGATTAATAAGCTTTGCTGCGTGTTCTATTTTTTCGTAAGATAATCCTCGATCCAATCCTGCTGCAACAGCTAGGAATTTTTCATTCCGGGGATTCTCAACAGCAATAAAATTTTGTTTCTGGAGAGCTTCCACTAGTCCCAGCTCGCCGACAACATATACTGAGCCTCCAGCCGGATATATCATTGCCAAATAATTGGCAGTTGCCTCAGCGCTCGTAATTATCTGCCTCTCGTCAAGATTAACGCCATACTGGTTCAATCGACTAATATGGTATTTCACTGAGCGGGTAGAGTTGTTGGTGATGCAAAAAGCAGCCAGGTTATGCGCCTTTAGGTTATTAAATAGCTCAGAAATATCCAGAATCGGATCAGCTCCTCGCCACAAAACACCATCCATATCCAGCAGGACTGTTTTTAAACCAGAGTATTTTTCATTTGCCACAGGACATCCAATTAATAATAGGAAAAAGCCCGGTTTCTTGTCAAACCGGGCTAGAAAATTTAATTCTTATTCCGCCGAAGGTTTTTCCTTTTTATCGTCTTTTTTGTTTTTACTCACTACTTCCAACATCGAATCTTTTTTAGGTTCAAGCACCTTATCCACCAGCCCATACACCACAGCATCCTGGGCAGTTAACCAATAATCCCGCTCAGTATCAGCTTTTATTTTCTCTTCTGACTGGCCAGTATGATGAGCCAAAATGCCATTGAGTTTTCTCCTCAATCTCATTATCTCATTGGCCTGAATCTCGATATCTGTAGCCTGGCCCTGGGCTCCACCAATAGGTTGATGCAGATGGACAGTCGCATGGGGCAGGGCAAATCGCTGACCTTTTGTTCCTGCGGTCAACAGCACTGTTCCGAATGAAGCAGTTACACCAACCGCTACGGTATTGATTGGGTTAGTTATCATCTGCATGGTGTCATAAATTGCCAATCCGGCATAAATCTGACCTCCGGGAGAATTGATATACATCTGGATGGGCGATTCTGAGTCCTCGTTGTTTAGATAAAGCAACTGGGCAACGATCAGATTCGCGGTCTGATCAGTGATTTGGGTTCCAACAAAAACAATTCTATTTTTTAACAGCAGCGAATAAATATCATACGCTCTTTCCATCTGGCCGGATTTTTCTATCACTATCGGAATGAGTGCTTGGGGTTCTACGGTATGCATGATGTCTCCTTAAATTCAGGCAAGACTACTAATCCTGCTCTTCTTTTTCTTGATTGAGTTCTGCTTCTTCTTCACTCGGACTTGGGTCACTGGATTTTTCTGGGGAGTTCTCCCCAATTTCCTCATCCGTAGAATCAACAGATTCATTTTCATTTTCTTCTTCTATTTCTTCTTCCGGTTTCAGAAAATCAGAAATATCCTCACCTTTGGCAATCGCCATTAGGAAATCTAGAGTTTTTCTGGTAATAACCTGTGAACTTATTCTGTTCAATAAAGCTACTGATTCGCCGCTGTTCATATAATCTGTACGGCCTGATTCGTCATCGCCAAAATGGTTATTTAGTGTTGACTGAAACTCTCCGGTTATTTCCTCGGGATCAATATCTAAATCTTCTTCTTCTGAGATCTTGCCAATTAATAATCCTTGAATGATTCTCTTTTCCGCATTAGGTTTAATTTGTTCCCGAAGCTCTTCTTCTTCTAAATCCTGAATGCCAAGATACATCTCCAAATCCATTCCCTGGGATTTTAGTCTGGCTTCCAATTCACGAACTTCTCCCTCAATCTCACTCTCAAGCATCTGAGGGGGGAATTTCACATCGGCGCCTTCCAGGACTTCCTCCAGGATCTGATTGATATAGGTGTTTTCTTCTTCCGCTTCCCGCTGTGTGCTTAATTCCTCCTGAATTTGATCTTTCAGTTCTGTTACGGTCTCCAGATCACTGATCAATTTAACAAACTCATCATTCAGCTCCGGCAGAACACGTTCGCGAATGCCTTCAATAGAGACCAGGTAGAGGATCTCTTTTCCCCGGTAATCCTCGTCGACCTTTTCTTCATCCGGGAATTCGTGGGTCAACTCCAATGTATCGCCTGCAGAAACACCCAGCAGTTGACGCGAGAAACCCGGGAAGGGCCATTCTTTTGAGGCGTCTTCATCTTTTGTTTTAATCATTACCGGTAAGGGTTGATTCTTAAGTAGGAAACTGTCCTCGTCTTCGGGATCACCTTCAGCTGGATAACAATCCAGAGAAGTATCGACTAAATTTCCATCCTCTGCCGGATGTTCTACAGTATCAACTGATGCCTGCTGAGAGAGCATCCGCTCTATCACTTTATCCACATCATCACTTGAAACATCACTTTGTTCATAAACAATCCGGATCTCTCTATAATCTCCCAGAGTGACTTCAGGCTGGAGCGGGATATTAAAGATGAATATTGGAGGTTCAAGGCTCTTTATCTCTTTTACCTGACCAGGACCATACGGCTTCTGTTCAACTTCATCCAGGATTTTTGGATAAATATCATCTAAAAAATGATCCAGAGCGTGATCGATTATCGCTCCCTCACCGAAGTGATTTACTATTAAATGATAAGGCGCTTTGCCTGGCCGATAGCCAGGAATCTTTTTTCCTTTTGACAGCTCTTTTGCCGCAAGGTGTTTTGCCTTTTCAAAAGTCTCTTGATCCGCTTCGACAATAACTTCCAGCTGGTGTTCTTCTAGATAACTCTGTTCAATTTTCAATTTAATCCTCACGTATTCTTATGGCATTGGAAAGAGGACATCATTCTTCAGTTCCCTTGTCCTTGCCTAGTCTGTTGATATGGGGAAGGTGGGGGTCGAACCCACACGCCTTATAAAGGCACATGATCCTAAGTCATGCCTGTCTGCCAATTCCAGCACTTCCCCGATATTATTAGTCCAAAAAAAATTATAAGCCAGAGGTCTCCAGGCGTCAATAAATCTACTATAATAGTTTTGTTAATCACATCTCCGGCAGATCTTTCCCGTAGGTGACATCTTTACCAGTATATCGGAGATTGATAATGTTTGATCACTTTAATTTTCTTGCCCCAATGTACGAAATATTTATTAAAGCAAAACCCCCTGAAAAGTTAGCTGAGCTAGCGGATTTAACATCCGCAAAAAGGCTACTCGACGCCGGAGGTGGAACCGGCAGAATTTCCCAGTATTTTTCTGACCAGGTAGATCAAATCATTGTTGCTGATTTATCATTTCAAATGCTGACCGAATCCCTCTCAAAAAATGGTTTATACCCAGTTAATTCCCATTCAGAGATATTGCCATTTCCGGATGAGTCTTTTGATCGGATTATTATGGTTGACGCAATGCATCATGTTTGCGATCAATCCAAAACAGCCCAGGAATTATGGAGGGTGATTAAACCGGGCGGCAAGATCGTGATAGAAGAACCTAATATTCAAACCCGAGGGGTAAAACTGATCGCTTTGGCAGAGAAACTGGCATTGATGCGGAGCCATTTCCTTTCCGGGCAAGAAATCCTGGAATTATTCTCATCCTTTCCCGCAGTAACAGAAATTCACAAGGAAGATCATCTTGTCTGGGTTGTCGTTGAAAAAAGGCAGGGCAAAAACTGATTTTTTCCCAGTTATGATTTCGTATAGTATTATTGTGAAGGCTTATCTTTATCCCCAATGATCAGTAATCTTTTCTAAAACAACGGGTAGAGGGGGAGAGAAGAAAATCTCCAGTAGGGCATAAGCTGTTGAAAACGGCCAGAAACTGCTTTCCCAGCAGAAAATTGGCCGTTTTTCGTATTCTAGAAATGCGGATAGCGGGATTGATTCTTAACGTCCAAAGGCTGACAAAGCAGATCCAAGGCTCATAGCCCCAATTCCCAGCACACTGACGATGATAGCATTAATGATAAAAATAGCCACCCAACCCAGGACCACTGTGACCAGGGTTTCGGTGGTATCTAGATCAAGTGCTTCCTGCACGCCGAAAAAACCTGCTACAAGTGCCCAGATGCTCCCACCAAAACTGAGAATGGGGCCCAAACAAGGGATGAATACCAATAAACTGAGAATCCTGGGACCGCTGGCGTAACCAAGTACACGCAGCAATTCACCTGGTTCTGCCTCTCCTTTAAACATATTAGTTCCAATGAAATGGGTCACATATGCCCAGATATAGTAATTAGCAATACCCACCACAGCACTGACGATAAGCGCCAGGATGGCGGCGCCAATTTCTCCACCAAATAAGCTTCCAATGAAGGAACCAATGCCGCCAGCAATGGAAACGATAATAACCACCGTCAAAGCCTCTTGGTTTAGACTGGTATTTGCCTCGGCCTCTTTATAGAATTCCTTATCCAATAAAGCTGCTCTCATTACTCTATTAATCAAATTGTTCATTTTTCCTCCAGGAGCAAGATGAATAATTTTATGAATAACATTTCTAGCTAGTTTACTCCAAGATTTGCCAACCTCTATTCTTTGCTGTTTTCCTGAGCTCTCGATCCGGAAACACGGCTATGGGCTGGCGAGCTTGTTCTAGCAGGGGAATATCTGCAAATGTATCTCCGAGAGCGATTTCAAGGGTATTTGATCCGATAATATTTTTCACCTTTTCTAGTTTTTTTTCTCTTGTGGTTAGGGTTTCAGCAAGTGAGATTCTCCCTTGAGTGAGATATACCTGGGTCCCAATGGCTGTTATCCTTTCGTCCCCGATTTTTTTAGCAAATTCCAGCACTGCCGGCTCATATGCAGCACTCACAAGAATTATTTCAGCACCCTGGTTATGATATTCCTTAAGCAGGGTAACTGGTCTCTCCCGCCGTTTTGGCCATAACTCGCTTTCAACGACATAGGACATAATTGAATTAACCAACTCCTCATCCGGTGATTGGATCAGGTCCAATACTTTGCGCATTGTTTTATCAGCCCAGACGTCAATTTCCTTTAGCCCAGCTCTTACCTGTAGATAAGAAAATAAAACACTGAGTTTGAACAACTTGGGGCGTAGGCTGGGCTGATAAATATCAGCCCAATTAGCAATCGCCAATATTGGAGAACCTGTTGTTAATGTACCATTGAGATCTGATGCAACAATCATATTTTCCCTGTTATTTCGTATAGTATTTGCCCAACATATAACTCTTTCGAAAAGAGCAGGGGGCTGTTGTGATAATTGAGTGACAAAAATTCACTGGAAAAATCGCAGCTAATCTGAGGTGTATATTTGATCAATCTTAACCATCCACTCGCTGATGGGAATTCCCTGAGGGCATTTTTCTTCACATTCTAGACATGACACACATAAATTTGCTCGATTATCAACCGGCAACCAATCGTTATAATCAGTCTTTGCATACTCGTGTTTATCATACATTATGCTGTCATTATAGATATTGAGGATACGGGGGATATCAACACCTTCTGGGCAGGGAATACAATACCCACAACGTGTGCATGGAATCAGCGCTAAATCTTCATATTCTTCCCGAACTCTGGTTACAGTGTCCAATTCCTCTTCTAACAAATTTTGTATTCCTGATTTTTCTGCACTGGAAACATTTTCAACTACGTGCTGCATCTCACTCATTCCACTAAGTACAATCGAGACTTCGGGTTGATTCCACAACCACTGCAGCGACCAATCTGCAGGAGTTCTCTGGGTTTCTGATTGCTCCCATATATCCTGTACTTGCTGGGGGGGATCAATCAGATGACCACCGCGGATGGGTTCCATGATGACAACTGCTAAATTTTTTTCAGCCGCATAATCTAACCCTTTTTTACCCGCCTGATAATCCACATCCATATAGTTATATTGGATCTGGCAGAATTCCCAATCGTAAGCATCAATGATAGCCTTAAACACTGGATACTCATCGTGGAAGGAAAAACCCAGATGCGCAATTCTGCCATCCGCCAAAGCTTTCTCTGCCCAGGGGAGAACACCAAGCTGCTCCATCTTCTGCCAGCTTTTTTCATCTAATGTGTGGAGAAGATAAAAATCAATCTGTTCTGTTTTTAATCGCTCCAGCTGCTCGTTTAACAATAGATCAAAGTCCTCTTTTTGCTCAACTTTCCAACAGGGAAGTTTGGTGGCAATCTTAACTTTATCCCGATAGGCTCCTTGAAGCGTTTTTCCAACAAAACCTTCGCTTTGTCCGCTGTGATAAGGATACGCGGTGTCAAAATAATTTACACCATGATCAATGGCATAATAAAGCATTTCAGCAGCAGGTTTTTCATCAATCCTACCTGAGTCACCATCAATAACAGGAAAACGCATACATCCGAACCCTAAAGCGGATACTTTCCAATCCACACTTCCAAATTGACGATATTCCATGTTCTTATTGCTCCCTATTCTTCAAAGATTTCGTAATACCCTTTATCTAATTCATCATCACTTAAATGTGCATACCGCTGTGTGACTTGAATATTTTTATGGCGGGCAAGTTTTTGAGCCAGCTTAATGTTCCCTCCCGATCCCTGCAGTATTTCAGTAACAAAATAATGCCGGAAAGAGTGGGGAGTAATGGTTCCAGCGGCTTTATCACCCAAAACCTCTCGGACTCTTTGATTAATGATATTCCGGCCAGTTGTCGTGCTGATTGGCTCAATCCGTTTACCAGCACCCAGATCATGCCTGGCAAATAAAGGCAAGGAGGTAAGCGCCTTGCCAAAGGCACCATCGTTTTCTGCCCTGGTATTCAGGTAATCTCTGAGAGCGTTCATTGCTCTGGTGGAAAATCGGACAATGGCTTCCTGATTTCCTTTTCCGATGATAACAGCTTTTCCCTCTTGCCAGTCGATATCTCCACGCCTCAAATTACAGGCTTCATGTACTCGGAGACCAGTATCTGCCAGGGTGAGGATGAATGCCCGATCTCTCAGCAACTGCAGACGCTTTCTTTTGTTAATTGAGGGTTTTTGCCCCATCGATTGCGCATAGTTTAATACTTTTAGAATATCTGCTTTCGGGAATTGGGGAAGACGTTGTCCAACCCGCCGAGATCGCCGTTTTATTAACATCCTCATTCGGGGAAGATTGATGTCAGCCAAATTATCTGCAGCCAAATATTCATAAAAACCAGCTGCAGCTGAAAGATAGAGCTGTTCTGTATTGGGCGAGTAGGATTTTAGATCCGCTGCAAAATCAGCAATAAAATCTTCACTTAGAGAAGAAACTTTATTTTCTGCAGGATCATTGCCTTTCTTAATCCAGGAAGCTAAAAATGATTGCATCGCGTTTGTATACGTTCGGGCAGTGTTTGAGCTGCGCGATAATCGCACACTGTCCAGGTATTTCTGAATTGCTTCCAGCAGGGAAATGGTGGTTTTACGGGGCAAAAGTGCATCTCCTTGGTCAAATCCTTATGGTTGCGATAATAGTACTTATCACAACCATAAGGATTTTAACAGTGTTCCCTTATCAAGTCAAGCCCCTGCTCTGGGTTTTTCTTCAAGTTATATGTCCAGGTATGTGTGCCATATTTATATTTGATTGTTATCCCCGCCTCACCATTGTCTATTTCCAAGCTTTGAAAAATTTCAGTATTTATTTCACATATGCTTGAGAAAATAGAACGCTTGTGCTATACTGCCTGCATGAGTGACATCGAGCGTTTAGAGCTCCTGACACGGCAAATGCATCTGGAACCAGAGGAGAACTGTTATCCAAATCCCTTACCTGCTCGAGGAAAAGAAGCAATTGCTGTTAAAACAGCTCTAATGCCGAATGGTCAAGCAATTCGCCTGTTAAAGACACTTCTCAGCTCTTATTGTGAAAAAAACTGCCTTTACTGCCCGTTTCGTTCCCAACGTGACATGCCGCGAGCAGCCTTCACACCGGATGATTTTGCACGATTATTCAATTCCCTATACCAATCTGGTTTTGTTGAAGGTATTTTCCTTAGTTCCAGCGTGTTTCATGGCGCTGTGAAGACTCAGGATCTTTTGCTTGATACTGCCGCAATTCTTCGTAAGCGATATCAGTATCACGGTTATTTGCATCTAAAAATCATGCCTGGAGCCGAAAAAGACCAGATCCAGCAGGCTATGCTGCTGGCAGATCGACTTTCCGTGAATTTAGAAGCGCCCCACTCTGATGCACTGGCAATTCTGGCTCCTCAGAAAGATTACCACTTAGATTTACTGAACCAGCTGCAATGGATTCAGGAAATCAGGGCAGAGAAATCACCTGTTCACGCCTGGAAAGGTTCTTGGCCGTCCTCCGCCACCCAGTTTGTTGTAGGCGCTGCCGGTGAAACAGATCTTGATTTGCTCTCAGCTACGGAAAACCTCTATCACCAATCCAAGATTTCCCGGGTCTATTATTCCAGTTTTAATCCCATTGAGGATACTCCTCTGGAAAATCTTTCTCTTTCCCCTCCCATTCGGGAATTCCGTTTATACCAGGCTTCATTTCTCCTTCGGGATTACGGTTTTTCCGTGGAAGATCTTGTCTATAAAGAGTCTGGAAATCTAACCCAGGAGATGGATCCAAAATCAGCCTGGGCTGAACAGCACCTGCTTCACCAACCGTTGGAAATTAATACCGCACCTCGTTCAAAACTACTCCGCATTCCTGGGATCGGTCCAGCTCGTGCAGACGGCATTCTCTCCCTTCGTCGCACTGATCCAATAAAATCCTTCAGCAAATTACGGAAGATGAATTTGATCGCCCCTAAATCTTCGCCCTATATCCTTATTGATGGGAAATCCCCCGCCCTACAGCTCCGCCTCTTTTAACCGGCTGGCATCCTTTTGTCCATCCTTTCGGTCCGGGTCTAGAAACTGTTGAATCTCCTTCAGACAACTACCCAGATCTTTTAGGAAGAAATGATAGATACTTTATTCCGGATTGATTTTCGGAATCTCGATAATTATTTCCTTTTCATCCTGCAGATAAACATACCAAACATCAACTCTTGATGTTACGAGGGTTAGAATCGAGCTTTTTCATTCCAGAGATCTTTACCCCTGGGTTTAATATCCAAGATACCTTCCCATGGCGGTTTGAACAATCCCGCAGCTGCCCTGGACAAACACCATTTGAAAACCCATCATCCCCTCATAAAACGCTAAAGAAATTATCAAATTCTGGACATAGATAAAATAAATCTGGGGATCAAAAAATAAATCATTCACTCTCTCTCCTCCTGATCAGAACTTTTTCTCTGAACCCAGGATCCTGCATATCATTGAAAATATCGGAATATCACTCCCCTCCCCTCCTAATTATCCACGGGAGGTTAATTTCACCGATTTATCAATGATAGTTTTAAGAATTAACTTAAACACGAAAAATAAAAAGAACCTGAGTTTATATCCTCGGGTTCTTTTTCTTATATATTGTTAAGCTCAATCAATAAACACAAGTATTTATTCTAGGACTATTCCGGCCAGGTTCCAGCCTGGAAATCATTCAGGAGGAGTTCAATGGTCCCGGGTTCTTTTTCCAGCCATACAAATCCTTCCCAATCCGGGATATAGAGATCATCTTTGAGAATCCGGGTAAATTTAATCCCATCCTCCTCCATTCTGGCTGCCAGGCAAAGAAATTGACTGATCTCTGCCAGATGCATATCTGTCAGAATATTGCCCTTATAAAGACCGATCACCTCAGGAATTTTTGGGATCATAGAAATACTGAATATTTGCTCAAATAAGGCTTTCAGGATGATTGCATGGCGATCAACCCGATCATTAACATTCCGCGGATCCCGATACCGGGCATATAACAATGCGTCATTTCCTGAAAAATAATAACCGCCGGTAAGAACTTTAGGCTTGTTCTTTTGATGGTATGAATAAACTGGAGCAGGATTGTAGACCTTTATCCCGCCGATAGCATCAATCACATCGCGGAATATCCGCATATTGATCACAATATAATGATCAATTTCAAATCCCCAATTGTGTTTGAATGTTGCCTGCATTAATCCCGCGCCATATCCTGGACCATCGTAGTAGCCCATTCCTTCGGTACCGAAAAAATAGGCTTGATTAAGTTTTCCATGCGTTCTACCATTGTCTTCTTCCACATCAGGTATCTCCACCCAGAGATCCCTAGGGAATCCCATCACTGAAACTTCCCGGTTTTTAAAATCTACCCGGAAGACCATGATTGTATCTGCCAAGCCATAAAGGTAACCCACGCTCCGGGTATCAGTGCCAATCACCAGGATGGTCATAACTTCATCAGGTCCGTTGCATATTCCGCCCTGGAGTCCGCCTGCATGCGCAGTTTGAACATCCAGGAGCGGCGAAAGCAAACTGATGACAATTAGGCAAATTAGGATTATTTTTTTAATCATAGTCAGTTCCCTGATTCACTCAGCAAGCGCTGCATTAATAAATTCCAGCATCAGGATCAGCGGATCTGGATCCTGTAAGGGCTGCAGCAATTCAAAACCATGATTTTCGATATAACCATAATCTACCAGTTTGGCATCAGGAACCGCTGAACAGGTTTCCACGGATGCATCATCTCTTAATCCATACAAACAGTAGACCGGAATGGGTGGTTCGTTCTGCAGCAAATCGCCAGCGGCATTTTCAAAAGGCACAGTTAATAATGAACCTGGCGATAATACAAATGCTCCCCGGCATTCACCCAATCCGCTTTGATTCAGCCAGGAACATCCGATGATTGCTCCATCCGCCCCAATCGACGCTCCAGCAGTCATTATTAGGCTGCGGTCAACTCCTGTTAACTCGGATGCTGTCGCAATCGCTGCCTGAATATCCAGCAGCCACTCAGTCGGCAGGTATTTTTGGCACCCACCAGCACATTCACGAAGGGTAAAGGTGAATACACCCAAAGAAATACCAGAGGTATTTTCAGGATACCAATCGGAAGATTTCCAGGATTTGTTGTAATCCGGTGTCCGAACCAATTCTGATCTATTTTGAAGCCAAAAAGCTATCTCAGTCCACTCCTCCTGGTCTCCCCTCGCCCAGTGCATTAATATCATCAAGGGTGCCGGATTTGAGTCTGCAGGAAAATAAATTCCCGATAGTACCTGTCCGTCATCAGCATAAAATTCTATCTCCAGTGGTGAAGGGTCCAAGATCACAATTGGCGTTATAGTTGGCGTACTTGTACTGGTTGGAGGGATAGTTGCTGTAGGCTCAGGAGTTTCTGTGGCTGTTGCCGGAGGAGCTGGCGGTGTTTCACTCAGCTCAGGTTGAATCATAGCCTGATTATTGAAGATACTGCAGGAGGATATAAAACAACTAAATAATAAAATGATTATTTTTAAATATGTTCGGGACATAAGAACCTCTGTTTACCCGCATCCCAAAGGGAAATTACTGACAAAATTATACTCCCGTGGACATAGTTTTGTTTGTTCCCCAGTTATCATTTCCGATAGGATAAAAAGGAAATAATTGGACAATTCTTCCAATCGGGAGTATAATCTTTCCAGTCAGCTTACGGATATCGTAGCTGATATTATTTTGTCAAGTTCAACTATCTGACGTTGGTACAGGAGGTAGTCCCAAGCACATGAAAAGAAATCAGCGTTGGATTATTCCAATCCTCATCCTTCTTGCCCTATCTATTTATATCAACCTCCCTAACCACCCTGGAATTCACCTCGGTAATTTTCACAAAGAGATAAAAACTCAACTGGGTCTGGATCTAGTGGGCGGTGTGCAAGCGTTATTGGAAGCTGATTTACCTGATGATTTTGATATCTCCCAGGAAAATATGCAAACAGCACGGGGAATAATTGAAGACCGGGTTAATGGGTTGGGAGTCAGTGAAGCGATAGTGCAAATTGCTGGAGACCGCCGAATCCTGGTTGAGCTGCCGGGGGAACATGATCCTGAACAAGCACTTTCAACAATTAAGGAAACAGCTCTTCTGGAATTTGTTGATTTTGGGGATGTTTCAGCTCAAGATGCAGCAATTCTATACAATACAAAAATCAAAACAGATTATCAAACTTCAGGGGATGATGAGGACCCTTCCACTTCTAGTCCAGACGGTCCAGTGTTTCACACTGTGATTACCGGCGCTTCGATCAAACAAGTAGGTGTCACAACCGATGCGATCGGCAATCCCCGGGTTGTTTTTGAATTGACCCCGGAAGGATCTGTAATATTCAGCGATTTTACAACCAACAACATTGGAAGTATGCTGGCGATTGTATTGGACAAAGAAGTCATTTCCACGCCCAGGATAGATGAACCAATTACCGGTGGGCAAGGATCAATCAGTGGAAATTTTACAATTGAAAGCGCGAATAATTTAGCAATCCAGCTGCGATATGGGTCCCTGCCTATTCCATTAAAAGTGGTTCAAACCCAAACAATCGGACCAACGCTGGGAGAAGACTCGCTGAATAAAAGCCTACGCGCAGGGCTCATTGGCCTGGTTGTAGTGATGGTATTTATGGTTCTCTACTACCGTCTTCCAGGACTCATTGCTGACCTTGCCTTGTTGATGTATGTCCTGCTAACCTTCGCTGTCTACCGTTGGATTCCAGTAACCCTGACTCTGCCCGGCATCGCAGGATTTGTTCTCAGTTTTGGCGTTGCGGTTGATGCAAACGTGTTAATTTTCGAAAGGATGAAAGAAGAACTACGCAGAGGCCGCTCCATCAATCAGGCGATATCCATCGGTTGGGAACGGGCCTGGCCCTCCATTCGGGATTCCAATTTATCTACATTAATTACTTGTGCGATCCTGTTTTGGTTTGGCAGCACTTTCGGCGCCAGCATCGTAAAAGGATTTTCGCTGACATTGGCAATCGGCATTTTAGTCAGCTTGTTTACAGCTGTAACTGTAACCCGAACATTCCTGCATCTTATGTTAGAAAATATCAAAGCTGCGGATCGACCAGAGCTGTTTGGAGTGTAAAGAGGAATCCATGATAAATATTGTAAAACACCGTTATCTCTTTTTTTTCATTTCCCTGATCGTCATCCTACCGGGATTTGCAGCGCTGCTAGTTTGGGGTTTGCCAACCGGAATTGACTTCACAGGGGGAAGTTTGCTCGAAATCAAATTTGAAAGCGCTCTCGCTTTACCCGCTTCGGAGAATGTGCTTGAAATCTTAACCGGGTTTGGCTTCCCCGACGCCAAGATCCAAACAGCCGGTGATGATAAATTAATCATCAGAACTAAAACAATGGATGAAGGTATTGAGGCTTCAATCTTAGCGGAAATTGAATCCCGTTTTAATACAAATGTTGTCCTGGACCGGTTTGAGAGTGTTGGACCCTCAATTGGGAAAGAGGTTGCTCAACGAGCCGCTGGCGCAGTGGGTTTAGCGGCCCTGGGAATTCTGGCTTATATCACGTATGCTTTCAGAGGTATAGATCATGCCTTCCGCTACGGCGTGGCTGCCATCATCGCCATGATCCATGACGTGCTCCTGGTAGTGGGAGTGGAATCCATTCTGGGTCATTTCCTGGGCTGGGAAGCAGACGCATTATTCCTGACCGCGCTGCTCACTGTGATTGGATTTTCTGTTCATGATTCCATAGTTGTTTTTGACCGCATCCGGGAAAATGAACGTCTCCACCGCCATTTGGATTATGAAACACTTGTAAATCATTCCATCGTCCAGACACTGGATCGTTCGATTAACACCCAATTGACTGTGATGCTTACTTTGCTTGCCCTGGTTTTATTTGGAGGCAGCACAATCCGCCATTTTGTTGTAATCCTGCTGATTGGAGTATTTTCCGGGACCTATTCATCCATTTTTAATGCAGCTCCGATCCTGGTGGTCTGGGAGAATAAAGAGTGGAGAACCTGGTTCAGAAGGGTTCCTGCTTAAGCTCTCTACACTACCTAAAAAAAACAAAAAAGTTCATGCCTGACGATCATCAGTCATGAACTTTTTTTATGGTTAGATATTTATTACTTATTTCTGCATATCCAGGTAAGGTGGTTTTTCATAATTTTCATCATCGTTGAAGTTTATATCAATTGTCGCATCCCCACTCACCTCAACGTTATTTCCGATCAACTGCGTATTAAAAGTAGGATTAGTACCTGAAGCTCCTGAAAAATACAGATCCCCATCAGGTGCATAAACTGTACCCAGGTAAAAGGATATGCTGTTCCCGGTTATGCTAATCGTTTTTGAATTGCCGTTCGCCAGGTAGATCAGAATACCTGGTATTGCCGGAGTTGGATCCGGGCTTTCCTCTGGAGCTCGAAGATCAACCGGTGAAACATTTCCATTGATTGTTACTCCTCCAGTTGACAGGAAAATTGTAACACCATCCCCTTGAACTCCTCCCCCGGTCATATTTAAACCTTGAGAACCGGTTATACAATACAACCCTGGATTTAAGGAAAGGGCTCCTCCAGTCCATTGGATTCTGTCATATATCCCGGGTTCGAGAGTTGCATCGCCGCTATTTGGAACTGTCCGATTTGGTAAATCAGAACAATCCGGTTCAGCTACAATTGTGGAAAACTCTGGTATAACGCTGGGAATATAATCGGGAGCAGGATTAATGTTAGTCAAGGTGCCAGTTGAAGATCCTGCAAAACCCACTCCGCCGTCATTGACTGTGACATTAAAGCTTGATCCATTCCCGGTTAAACATCCGTTTGACCATACGCCGCCGCCTGTCACTGTAGTAGTACTGGTTCCCGAGAAAACAACTCCGTTACTGTTTCCAGAGCAAGCGCTATCATTAAGAGCAATAATAGCTTTTCCGTACGCAAGGGGTGCTGGAGGATAAACCCTGGTAACAGCTTCAACCTCATTTCTTAATGGACCATCATAAACCAATTGGGCAAAGTTAGTGGAAGTGTCCTTGGTGATTTTTGTGGTGACATCAAAATGTTTATCCTGGTGGCTGCCCATATCGATAATTTCGCAGGTTACGTTAACACCATGGTTATCGCTGAAGTCATTATCGATAATATAGTCGTTAGATGCTGCCCGATTAATGGCCTCGATTTCAGCTGACGCCTGGGTATATATCGTCCCGCTGGTTCCACAAATAAAGGCATTGTAATTAACATTATGCGTCCTCATGTAATAGGCTGCTGCACCACCTCCTGCCAGAGAAGCCGAATCGGCAGCGTTTTGAGCATCTCTTCGATCAGAAAATAGCATGCCGCCATCAAGTGCCAAGGCTGCAAAACCTAACAAGACAACCATAACAACTGCCAAAAATGCCAGCACCTGCCCCTCTTCTCCCCGATGTTTCTTGATATGAATTGAATTCTTCATAGATTCCTATATCCTAGCTGGCATACCAACAATATACTAGGGACAGATTGGAGATAAAATCGAGTCTTCCACCGCAGTCGAAAGTTGAACATTCTGAGAACCGATCAATGCACCTAAGAATGGCATGGAAACTGGTAATGAGTAATCTACTGTGACCCGTACTCCATTTCCCGGAGCCGCACATGGGGAACCAATAATGTCCACTTGGATGTTTAAGGCATTAATATCTATTGGAACATTTGAGGGATCGGATGGATCTACGTATGCGGCTACCACCCGGTCAGCCACTGCGCTTGTAAAAGCATTTATGTCATCCTTTGGAGCAATTGCTCCAAAAACTGCCCCTTCCTGAGCTGCATCACGGATGATGATATACGCAAAAAATGCCCGCCCGAGATCGAATACACCGGCAAGCAAGGAAAGCAAGAACACCAGAACAAGAGCAAACTCGGTTAAGCTCTGTCCTTTTTCTGATTTTTTTATACTGGTCAGTTTATTGTTTTTCATATTTAGGGCTTATTATAACTTTCGATTAAATTACAGGTAGTGCCATCTCCTGCATTTTGGAAATTACCTACCAATACATGATCTCCAGTTCCAGTTGGACCGTCAAAAAAGAATGCTGTAGTTGTAGTATCCAAACTGGAAAATCCTTCCCAGGCAAAATAGGAATACGAGGGGGGTTTCTGATCTCCGTTGAATACCGGCGATCCGGAAAATTGTATCTCCAATAATCGGGGTTGATTAGGGAGGGTTTCCGGCCAGGTGATCGATCCGCCAGTAAAGATTAACGCCTCGCCTTCATTAGTAATAGACCAGACTAGAGAATCTGTTCCCACCGTCAGTAAATGAGTACCCACTTCACAAAGAGGAAGTTCATCGTCTTCAATATCCACAGTAAAACGGGTCACAGAACCTAGATTGGCATTTGCCGGTTCACCCAAATCAATAATAATGTTTTCATCTGGGTCGTAAAGAGAGTCATCCACAAATGAGATTACTATTGAACCGCTGCTGTTCCCTGCCGGTATGACCAGTGTAGAAGTGGAAATTGTATAATCAGTGCCTTGAGAGGCAGAACCGGAAAGTACCAGGGGAATGCTAACATCATGGACAGATGTCAGGCTTAGATTAACTGAGATGGAAATCGCTTCTCCATTTTCAATGCTATTCACATGTGATCCGATGAAGTTAACTTCTGGAGGGGAGTCATCATCCACGATTTGGATTGTGTGGACATTTGGAGAGCTTTTAATACCTTCAACGATATCTCCCATCGTGATAACAACCAGCTCATCATCTTCATCTAAAACATCGTCATTTATCTGAACCTGGATGCTCCCCTGGGTGTAACCCACAGGAATAACCAATGGACTAGCGGAGACCAGGTAATCATCCCCAGCCGAAGCATTCCCCGAGATTGTATAAGGGACAATGACATCAGCGCTCCAGGCATTGCTCATCTGGACCAAAACAGCAAGAATCCGATCCCCTTCCACAGTGCTCTGGCTGGATGAAGCATAATAAACAGATGGCGCTGCAGATGATTCCGTAATTATTATTGTTTGCACTCCGGGAGAGCCAACAACAGCATTAACTGGCGTTTGAAGTGTGAGTATTAATGTTTCATCTACTTCCCATCCATCACCTTCCAGAATACTCATATTAATATCCACTGTTTTAGTACCTGGTGGAAAGATTAACGGTGAGGGATTGTGAATCACATAATCTGCCGGAATGGTCGTCCCGGATATTGTATATGGTACCGAAATTGTTTTAGCTGATACCTCAGTTATTGTTAAACTTGTGGTAAAAGTACCAATTTCCTCAGATACAACCTGATCAGAAGTGAAGAAAGAAACTTCCGGAGGATCATCATCATCAACAATGGTCATCATATGAATTGGAATAGCTCCCAGAAGAGCGTTTATTGGCGAACCAAGGCCAAGTACCGCAATCTCATCATCTTCATCAATTAGGTCATTATGAATCGTTATTGTCAGCAAACTGGTTAATGAACCAGAATCGATAACTACTGGATTAGGAACGGTCTGATAGTCTCCGAATTCTCCCCAGGTAGCTGTCCCAGCGCTAACGATAGGTACTGTGACATCCTGCGAACTACCTTTTGACAGCTCAATCATCAAAGCAGTTGTGGTTGTTGATTCAGATTTTATACTGCTAACAGTTGTGAAGGTGACATAGGGAGGATCATGGATAGTCACCATATGTATATTCTGTGGTCCCTTTGTAGCATTGATTGGAGGATCAATCCCGATAAATAAAGTTTCATCACCCTCAGCAACATAGTCATTGATCAGGGTTATGAATATTACTGTTGTTTGTTCCCCGGGATTTATGATTACTGGGCTGGAAGTGATTATATAATCAGCACCCTGAACGGCTGTACCTGTCACTGAGAAGGGGATGGTTACCAGGTCTGTGGCAATCTGATTCAATTCCAGAACAACAGAAATGATCCCTTTCGTTTCTTCTGCAGTTTGGGCAGTTGTCTTGAAGTTTACGTCGGTGATCGCGCCAGATAAAGATCCTGTGCCGGTACCGCTTACGCCGAGCTTAATTTTCCTGAGAATAGTCCTGCTGGAGCTAGATGAAATAGGAATTGAACCAAAATTTCCAAGGGGAGTAAATGGAGAAACGGATGTATTCACCGTTACAGAAATTGAATCTGTAAATCCAACCTCCTGTCCGGGTGGGCAGGAAGTAGAATATACACCATATTCATTGCTGTACTGGATGGTGATATCTCCATCCTCAATACCAGCGAATTTACCTATTCTCTTTGCAGCTTCACGGATTCCCTGGCAATCTTCAAATTGAGGTATACCCCCACCGATGTCCTGAATAGCCGAACCATATCTGGCGGCTTCTCTTGCAGCTGCAATTGCCGCCGAGTAAGTAAACATCACTCTGCCAAATTCAAATATTCCAAATAATAACACCACTAACAAGGGGAATACAATAGCAAATTCCACCATCCCCTGCCCGTTGTTTCTTTCTCTACCTGAATTCCACCACATGAAATCTCTCCTAAATCAATGACCGCCGCCAGTTGCCTAATCTAAAGATACTTGATGTTATGGGAGATACAAGGCAGGCTAACAATACTGACGACTTCAGATCAATTAACAAAAACCGACCTAACAAAATTGTTAGGTCGAAAGTCAAGATTACTCAAAATTATGTTATATTTTGGCGGATAAGTAGAATAATATTATAACACTCAATACCAGGAAAGGACCATACGGCAGTGCCTGAAAGGCATGATATTTTTTTCTTAGAACCTGCAATACCAGGAAACCTCCACTTACTACTCCCCCGATCAGGATAGCCAAAAAGATCCCCGCGATTATACCTGGCCAACCGAGCAGTAAACCTATCACCCCTGCCAGATTGACATCCCCAAAACCCAAGGCAATTTCTTCTATTTCCTCACCCCTGGATTTAGATAATACCCGCACAAATAATTGCCCCAGAAAATAGAAAAACAGCATCATACCAAAACCTGCTGCCCCACCTAATAATGTAGGAAGATATCCATGTAGTGCGCTGCCATATATCAATCCTAAAACAGCGCCAGATAAACTGACCGGATGCAGTATTAAGCGGTGTTCCAGATCAATCACTGTTACCAAGCTAAAATAAATCAACCACAGAATAGCGCTGTAATTACCTATACTCTCCAGCGGGAATTGAGCCAGTAGCCCTGAGAAAAACAATCCCAGAATCAGAACTACCTTGTGCCGCATAGAGGGTTTATTTCCACAGTGACTGCAGGAAGCCAGCAGTATATAAAATTTCCAGGAAAGATGGCCTCCACAGCGATTGCACTTTGGCGTAGTTATTTTTCGCTCAATTGGCAGAACGTCCGCCAGGTAATTTACCAAATTTGCTCCAATCCAACCCAAAATCATGTTAGTCAGAAAAGTTATCATGCTCGTATTATAATTTATTGAGCAAGAAATACCGTAATTTGGGAATCTCTATGAAACCACCAATCATCGCCCTAATCACAGATTTTGGGACTTCAGACCCTTATGTGGGCATTATGAAAGGGATCCTTGCCGGGATCTCTCCTGAAACAAGACTCATCGATCTCACCCATCACATCCCGCCGGGAAATATTCAGAGGGGTGCGTTTGTGCTTTGGCAATCTTCCCTGGACCTTCCTCAGGGAACAATATTTTTAGCGGTGGTTGACCCTGGAGTAGGTACTGAAAGAAAAGCGATCTGCCTTGTTTGTGATGGACAGCGGTTTATCGGACCTGACAATGGGCTATTTAGCTACCTTCTTTACGGGAAGGAGTATCAGGCCTGGGAGTTATCAAATCCTGCCTACCAGTTATCATCTCCGGGTACCACTTTTCATGGCAGAGATATTTTCGCGCCCGCAGCCGCTTATGCGGCAAATGGAATATGGGGAGATAAATTTGGAAACGCTGTAAAATCCATACAGTGTTTGCCAGAACCCAGACTGGCAAAAAAAGGAAATTCTCTTTCCGGTGAAGTGATTTCCACAGATATGTTTGGAAACCTCTTCACCTCTTTGGGCTGTTTTCAGTCAACTGATTCCTGTGATTTGATTCTTAGCTCCTGGATAAATCATACTAACTGTAAAATCAAGGATCGGACACATGTTGAGATCATCCTGAAGGATAAAACCTTATCCCTGGTAAAAACATTTGCTATGGTTCCAGAAGGGACCTGCGCCGGCCTTATTGGCAGCACAGGACTACTGGAAATTGTCTGCAACCAGGGGTCCGCAGCAAAACTCCTGAGTCTAAAAAGAGGTGATGAGATAATCCTCCGGTGGTGAAAAACCAGGAAAATGAATGCGCACACCATGAGTTATGGTACAACTAAGGTCGATTGCTGATAATTAAGTTTAATAGATATTTGGATGGATGCAGAAAGGAAAACTAATGGCAAAATTAATCATACAAGGTGGAATACCACTTAAAGGTCAAGTCACTCCTTCCGGAAATAAAAATGCTGCTCTGCCCTTGCTGGCAGCCTGCATTCTCACCGATAAACCCGTTGTGCTCCACAATGTCCCGGAGATCGATGATGTAAGGACAATGCGGGATTTATTAAAAAGTATAGGGGTTAAAGTGACTCACCTGGGGGATCATTCCTGGGAATTGCATGCAAAGGATATTGAATGCACAAACCTCGATCCTGAGCTTTGTAGAAAAATCCGGGCTTCTATCTTACTCGTGGGTCCAATTGCAGCCCGGATCGGGCAGCTTAAATTACCTCCTCCCGGTGGGGATGTCATTGGGCGCCGCCGTCTCGACACTCACCTCCTGGCTCTGCAAGCCTTGGGTGTAGAAACCATCTACAACGATGAACAAAAACTGTTCCAGTTTACAGCTGCGAAAATGAAGGGCGCAGACATTCTTCTAGACGAAGCAAGCGTTACCGCAACTGAAAACGCGGTAATGGCTGCTGTAACCGCGGAAGGCCAAACCATCATCCGCAATGCCGCCTCAGAACCACACGTTCAGGAGGTATGCCTGCTTCTTAACTCGCTGGGGGCAAAAATAAGCCAGGTCGGATCCAACACACTACTCATTGAAGGTGTAAAAGAATTGGGAGGAGGAGAGTTCACCGTCGGTCCAGATTACATGGAGGTCATAAGCTATGTTGGCGCAGCTGTTGTGACAGGCGGCGAAATCACAATCCTCAAAGCTGGTCCGGAATACCTATCTATGATCAAACAGGTTATCCAGCGTTTGGGAATTACATGGGAAGTTCAAGGAGAGGACATCTTTGTACCTGCCAATCAATCCCAAGTGATCAAACCTGATTTCCGGGGAGCGATCCCCGAGATCAGTGTCATGCCTTGGCCGGCATTCCCCTCAGACCTGATGAGTGTAGCAATCGTAATGGCCACTCAATCCAGCGGAAATGTGTTATTCCATGATTGGATGTATGAAAGCCGAATGTTCTTTACCGATAAACTAACCAGCATGGGAGCACAAATTGTTCTGTGCGATCCGCACCGCTGCATCGTGAACGGTCCTTCGGAATTATTCTCAGGCAATGTTGACAGCCCTGATATCAGGGCAGGATTAGCACTGGTCCTGGCAGCCCTGGCTGCGAGTGGGGAATCAGTCATCCGCAATGTCGGCCAAATTGACCGCGGTTACGAACGTATCGATGAAAAGCTCCGCTCATTGGGTGCTAACATCACCAGGGAAAGTTAACTCATGCCGCTTTATGATGAGATCCTGGAGCAACCGGATGTCCTCGCGGGATTGCTCAATTCCCAACAAAAAAACATCAAAGGGATAGTAAAATCTATTGGTATACCAAAAGGCATATTTTTCGCTGCCCGGGGGACTTCTGACAACGCCGCCAGGTATGCAAAATACGTTTGGGGCTCTTACAATCGAATCCCGGTTACTTTGGCTGCTCCATCATTGTTCAGCATTTACAATAAACCTCCCGATTTGTCAGGTCTGCTGGTGATCGGAATCAGCCAGTCAGGCGAATCCCCGGATTTATTGGCAGTTGTGGAAGAAGCCAATCGACAGAGTTGTTCAACACTGGCGATTACTAATCAAAAAGACTCCCCACTGGCAAATCAATCCGCATATCTGATCGACATTCAAGCAGGCTCAGAGCTTTCAATAGCTGCAACGAAATCCTACTCCGCCCAATTGGGGGTGATAGCGAAGCTTTCAGCAGCCTGGAATAATCACGAGGATCAATGGAAAGAAATTAGGGCAGTCCCAGGTCTGATGAGTCAAGCGCTCGAAGTTGAACCACAAATAAAAAACTTTGCTCCCCGCTACAGGTATATGATTCAATGTGTCGTGCTTGGCAGAGGGTATAACTATGCTACGGCTTATGAATGGTCTTTGAAATTAAAAGAACTTACTTATGTTGTTGCCCAACCCTACTCATCGGCTGATTTCCAGCATGGACCTATTGCGTTGGTCTCGAATGGTTTCCCGATTTTTGCCATCGCGCCTCAAGGTGAGGTATTTGCTGATATGGCTGAGCTGCTCAAGCGATTAAAACAAAATCACCAGGCTGATTTATTTCTGATTTCCGACAATAAGGCTGTCCTTGAACTCGCAGATTGTCCTAAACCTCTTCCTGAGGGGATTCCCGAGTGGCTAACACCAATCATTGGAATCCTTCCAGCTCAATTGTTCAGCTACCATCTGACACTTGTCAAACGAATTGATCCGGATTCCCCTCGCGGATTAACAAAAGTTACCAGGACCAATTAATCAATCAATAACACTTACAATTCTCTTTCGATTACTCCAGACAAGGTTGCCCATACCCATGCAAAATCTCAGTGATCAAATCTCTAATATCCAGAGCTCGCCCACCCTATCTTTGAATGAAAAAGCCCTCCAACTGCGCGAAAATGGCGCCGATATAATTAACTTGGGAATCGGTGAACCGCTGAACGATTTTCCTGAAAACGCATTACTATTTGCGCGAGAAAAATTAGAAACCCGCCAGATAAAATATGGTCCCACCGGGGGTCAAAAATCACTAAAATTAGCTATTCAGGACTATACAAAAAAGCATTACGGCCGAACCCCTACACTGAATAATATTACCGTTACTGTTGGCGCCAAACAGGCCCTCTTTAATGTGCTGTATATCCTGCTCAATCCAGGAGAAGAAGTTATTCTCTTCACCCCCTATTGGGTCAGTTATCCTGAATTAGTTAAACTTGCTCGGGGCAAACCAGTACTTATCCCGACCAACGAACATTTTATACCCGAGATAGATGTCATCCTGGCCGCAGTGACAGCAAATACCAAAGCGATCATCCTCAACACTCCCAATAATCCCACCGGTGCGGTTTATCCTCCAGAGCTGATCGCTGCCTTAGTGGATTATTGTGAAACCAAAAAGATATTCTTGATTATGGATGATATTTACCACCAGTTGTTATTTGATCCCGCCCAATGGGTTCCAGGATATGTATTTACTTCTAAACCCATCAACAAATCTCATTTGATCATTATCAACGGCATATCCAAAACCTATGGTATGACCGGTTTTCGGATAGGATGGACAATAGCATCTAAATCAGTTATCGAAGCCATGGAAAAGGTTCAGAGCCATACTACATCTGGAGCTTCTGTTTTACTCCAGGAAGCAGCGCTGGGGGCAATGAAAGATGGCGAGCAGACCATCTCAGATCTTAAGACGTTCATCCAGACGAATAAGAATATTTTGACAGGGGAATTAAAAAAGATCAAAGGTATAAAATTAACAGATCCGGGCGGCACCTTTTATTGTTTTCCGGATTTCCGGTCATTTCACTCAGATTCACAAGAGCTGGCTGCCCTTCTGCTGGAAAAAGCATATGTCGCCACTGTGCCGGGGATTGCTTTTGGACAGGAAGGTTTTCTGCGGTTGAGTTATACCTGTTCAACAGAACAAACAGCTGAGAGCGTGGCAAGAATCCGCTGGGCCATCGATCCTGATGCACCCCGGGAAATCATGATTCGCGGGGAATCTTGTGTTTGTAATTGGGAGAGAAAAAAAGAAGTATGACCAATAACCAAAAAACTCCATATGAAGACCAGGCCGAAGATCGCAAAAGCGATTTTGGGCTTGAATATCTCGACTTATTCGGGTATAGAAAATCTTACTGGAATTTAACAACCGATGGCTATTACCAGGAAACCCTTTACAGGGGAGAAGGGATTCAAACCCCTCAGGGAGCGCTCGTTGTCCGATCGGGCGAACGGACTGCCCGATCTGTAAATGATAAATTTATCGTTAAGGAAGACAATTCCGCTGGCGATATCTCCTGGGGGGAATACAATACTCCATTTGATGAGGGTGATTTCGACCGTATATTTAACAAGATGCGACAGTTTCTGGTTGGGAAAGATCTCTTCATCCAGGACGGTATCGCTGGCGCGAATCCTCAGCACCAGATTCCAATCAGGATCATATCCACCTGGGCCTGGTTGGGATTATTTTCAAAGAACATGTTTATCTCACCGGAAGAACCCCAGCAGTGGAAAACGCATCAACCAGAATTTACAGTCATTTCCGTTCCAGATTTTTCTGGAGATCCTGCTGAGGATCATCTGAACAGCCCTACTTTAATTTTGCTCAACTTTAAAAAACGCCTGGTTCTGATTGGCAATTCCGGGTACGGTGGTGAAATAAAAAAATCAGTCTTCACCGCATTAAATTACTATCTGCCCAAGAAAGAAATACTTACCATGCACTGCTCAGCAAATGTTGGTCCCCGCGGTGACTCTGCGTTGTTTTTTGGACTATCAGGAACAGGAAAAACCACCCTTTCAGCTGATCCAAAGAGAAAACTAATTGGAGATGATGAACACGGCTGGGACGAAGAGGGAATTTTTAACTTTGAGGATGGCTCGTATGCCAAAATTATCGATCTATCTCAGGAAGCTGAACCAGATATCTATGCCTGCACCCAAACCTACGGCACAATCCTTGAAAATGTAATTATGGATCCAGACACCGGGGATCTTGATCTTTATGACGATTCAATAACCAAAAATACACGGGCATCCTATCCGCTCAAGTGCATACCCTATTCATTGCCATCAAAACGGGGAAACCATCCTGAGAATATTATCTTTCTTACCTTTGATGCCAATGGGGTCATGCCGCCAATCGCCAGGTTGACCCACAACCAGGCTCTGTACCATTTCATATCCGGATATACTTCCAAGGTGGGTGGAACAGAAGCTGGAGTGGGTGATGCGCCTGAACTCACATTCAGCGCTTGTTTCGGTGCGCCGTTTATGGTTTTCCATCCTGCCTATTATGCAGATTTACTGAAAAAGAACCTGTTGAAATACAACGTGAAAACCTGGCTGATCAATACCGGATTGGTTGGGGGTCCAGCTGGAATTGGAAAAAGGATCAGCATTCACCATACACGGGCTTTACTGTCGGCAGTGTTGAATGGTGACCTGGACCAGGTATCCTATCAAGTAGATCCCTGGTTTGGATTTGAAATTCCCCAAAGCTGTCCTAATGTTCCCGATGAGATCTTAAACCCATCTGCCATGTGGCTGGACAAAAAAGCGTATGATAGAAGTATCCGCCAACTCGTTGAGCAGTTCAATACCAATATACAGAGATATAAGGACTCAACTCCGGAAGATGTGCTGCTTGCCGGACCTACCCAACAGCCAGATAAAGATCCAGAATAATAACCCAGACCTTATTTTTTCCCCTCGAAAATCAAGGCATAAACGGATCTAATTCGGGATAATACCTTCCACGAGATATGGCTTATATTTGGTTAGATGTCTGATGGGCAGTCGGCCTTGAATCAAAACCCCCTCATATCGATTTTCAACCTGATCCACCTGTCCCTCCTTGTGGAACAACGAGATCAACCCTCCCAAGTTATAGGGAATCTCAACCTGAATCGATTCATAAGATTCATATAGCTTGATTTTTATGACTCGGAGCAGCTCTTCAATCCCATCCCCTTTTAATGCAGAAATGGCTACTGCGTTCGGATATGAATCCAGAGCAAGTTGTGCACCTTCCGGATCACTCAGCCGGTCAATTTTATTCAGCACCGGTATACTAGGGATTCCCTCAGCTTCTATATCTATTAAAGTATTGTGAACTGCCTCTGCCTGGGACATAGCATGCGGATGGGTCACATCAACTACATGCAACAGTAAATCTGCTTCTGCGATTTCCTCCAGAGTTGCCCGGAAAGCTGCGACCAGGGTTGTGGGCAGTTTTTGAATAAACCCTACCGTATCAGTGACTAGAATTTGTTGACCATCCGCTAATTCCACCCGCCTGGTAGTGGGATCGAGAGTAGCAAATAATTTATTTGCCACGTATACATCGGCGTCAGAAAGTTGATTTAACAAGGTGGACTTCCCGGAGTTGGTATACCCGACCAGCGAGACAATAGGGATGTTGGAATCTTTTCTCCGCAAACGGTGACGCTGCCTGTGAGCCCGCACTTTTTCAAGTTCTTCCTTTAAATGCCTAATCCGACGCCGAATATCCCGCCTATCAACCTCCAATTGGGTTTCTCCAGGTCCCCTCAGCCCAACACCGGCAGTTCCTCCCGTTCGGCCGCCGCCTCCTCCAGCCTGTCGTACCAGGTGAGTCCAGGCTTTGGTCAACCGCGGAAGACGATATTCATACTGAGCAAGTTCAACCTGCAGAGATCCTTCCCGCGTATTGGCATGCTGTGCAAAAATATCCAGGATCAAAGCTGTCCGATCGATAATGCGAATATCCTCCCGGATTAATTCTTCAAGCTCCCGTTGATGCCGGGGGGAAAGTTCATCATCAAATAAAATCACATCGGCCATCAATTCATCCGTGATGGATTTCACCTCTTTCACTTTGCCGGTTCCAATAAATGTTTTTGGGTTGGGGTGACTCAGTTTCTGGGTCACCTCACCGACTACTTCAAACCCCGCAGTGTCTGCTAATCGACGAAGCTCGGCCAGGGAATTTTTCAAGGACATGACCCTGTTTTCATTGAATATTTCCACACCAACTAACAAAGCTCGATCTACTTTTAACCCTTGCGGTTTTTTACTCTGTTTCATAAATCTCTCTTTTTATATTCATCCGCTAAGTGATTACTCTAAGGATAAAATCCAGGCCAATAACGTATCACCTACGATTTGTAGGCTCTCAACGGATACTTTGTCTGCAGTATCCGCAGTTGTGTGCCAATATGGATAATCCAGGTCTATGATATCCACTGCGGGGATTCCCGCTTCGATAAACGGGGTATGGTCGTCCATCACTGAAAACTTATACCCTGGTAAAAACACCTCATCATATCCCAGCATTCTTGCTTGTTCCCAGATTTGCTCCATTAAATCAACATTTGAGTTATGCTCCTTATAGAGTTTCAAATCAGCATCTCCTACCATATCCACAATAATCGCTGCTTCCGGATGAAATACCATATGCTGAACGAAAGCACGGGAACCAAGAATCCAATCCCAATCCTCTATCCCTCCATTATCTTCTGCGTCAAAAAACACTATCTGAACAGGCATAGGTAAATCATTAGGCAGGATTCTTGCCATTTCCAGCAGAACAGCTACCCCTGACCCTCCATCATTGGCACCTGGCACTGGCAAACTTCTCAGACCGGGGTCTGGATCTTGATCGGCATAAATCCGGGTGTCATAATGAGCCCCAAGAAGAATATATTTGCCGTCCTCACCTCTACTGGCAACCAAATTGGTAATAGTCTTGTCCCCAATTTCATGTACCTGCAATTCTACTTCCCATTTATTTTGTGATAATTCTTCATCCAACCACTTTAGAATCTTGTCTTGTCCCGCTGTACCTGGAATTCTTGGACCGAGAGATACTTGGTACTGGACATCTTTGAATGCTCTCTCACCATCAAAATTTGGAATATTCTTACCCGCCTGCTTAATAACGGTGCATCCTGTGTAAAAAATAATCGGAAATATTAGAATTAAGATTAATAAAGGGAATAGTTTAGGTGAATTGGTTTTAATTAACATATTGCCTATACGCAAATATTGTGCGTTTTATAAGTTCACGCTCCTCTGATCCGCCGTTTCTTATTTTACCACTCCAGCTGTAAATCTACTCTTTTCCCCCCCCTTTTTTTTCCCTTCAGTAATCCGGTATAAATATTGCTACTAGTTTGGCATACATCTTGCAACATTTGAGGTATAACGCTATACTTTAAAGGGAGGATCCTATGTTCCAAATTCAAAATCAAGAGCTACGCCCGCAAATTACCGCTCACCTCGCCCAAACCATGTCCCTGCTGCAAATGCCCGCAACGGAAATCCGGCAGAAAATTCGAACCGAATTGGCGAATAACCCGGCTTTGGAAATAATTGAAGATCGCCGCTGCCCCAGCTGCGGCCGGATTATATCAGCTCCAGGACCTTGCCCGGTTTGCAGTCAGCCGTATGATACCCAGTTGGATGAACCGATTGTCTTCATATCATCTCCGGAAGATTTCCCGTCTTCCTTTGCGAATAATGGAGGGCAGAGATCATCAAGTGAGGTTTCTTATGACAACCTTGCTCCCCAGTTTGAGGATTTACCTTCCTATGTTCTCCGCCAAATCGCCCCTGAAATCCAGGAAGACGAGAGACTCATAGCAGCTCATATTCTCAATAACCTGAACGAAGATGGGTTATTAACCGTTCCCCTGGAGGAAATCAGCCAGTTTTACCATGTTCCTCTCTCCAGAGTGTCCCGGGTAGCAGACATCATAAAACATGCCGAGCCGGCAGGTGTGGGCGCCTCCTCGCCAACGGAAGCGCTATTAATCCAGTTGCGTTTATTAAAGGAAGATAACAATGTGCCGCACCTGGCCGAAGAAGCGATTCTAAAAGGTATGAAGGATCTCAGCAAACACAGCTATAGAAAACTGGCTAAGGAGCTGAATACCTCTTATGAACATGCCCAGGAAATTGCTGAATTTATACGAGCAAACCTCAATCCTTATCCAGGACGGGCATTCTGGGGTGATTTCCGCCGACCCAGCAATACACAAACCCAGGCTTACCATCAGCCGGATATTATCCTTAAGGAGGTTGAAAATTCGCCCAACCGGAGGATTATCATTGAAATAATCAGCCCTTACCGGGGAACCCTGCGCATCAACCCTCTCTTCCGAAAAGCGCAAAAACAAGCCCCTGATGAAAAAAGTGAGGCTTGGGCAAAAGACATAGAAAATGCCGGACTGCTTATCAAATGCCTCCAGCAGCGCAATCACACCATGGAACAGCTGATGACCAAGCTTGTTACAGAACAACGCAGCTACATTCTCAGCGGCGATCCAGCGTCAATTCAACCTCAAACTCAAGCTGAAATGTCAGAGCACTTAGGAGTTCACGAATCCACCGTATCCCGGGCAGTCTCTGATAAATCTGTTCAGCTCCCCAATAAAAAGATTATTCCCCTTAAACGATTTTTTGACCGCAGCTTACCCATCCGCACCACTCTCCTCCGGTTAGTCGAGAATGAGGATTCCCCTCTTACTGACACTGAGCTGGCCGAGGAATTATCCCGGGCCGGGTATAATATTGCCCGGAGAACAGTCGCAAAATATCGGGCAATGGAGGGTATATTATCTTCCCGCCTACGCCAGAAAGTTTAAAGGTTTATGGTATCGTTGATTTCTAATCCTTCAAGATCGTCAGACGAGATAGAGTTGATCCCCAATGAGGTTAGCCAACTGCTAGATATCTCTCCGGATCCTTCTATCCTGGTATCTAATACAGATCTTGAGATCCTGGCAGCTAACGCCTCGATGGCGGAACTCACAGGTTATACACGAAAAGAATTATTATCTCTCCACCTTGACACCCTGCTCCCAAAATTGTTTTCCATCATACAGGATCCAACTCTAAACCTTGAGCTTCACAGTATACAGGGGCAGGAGCTTGATCTTATCACCCGCCGAAAACAAAAAATCACTACACTGGTCCAGGCCAAAACCTTGGGCAAATCCAAACGTTTCAAAATTTTCCTGCTGAACACACTGGGAAATTTAAATAGGCGCAATAATTCCACAGAACAAGAATCTTCCCAGCTGGATGGCATCCTCGCTCTATCCCAGATCTTTTATCAAACCAACCTGGACCAGGCGTTGGAAATTATTATTCAGGTTGGTAAAAATATGCTTAATGCAGAATCTTGGGGGATATACAAAATTGACTCAAATCATCCCCAGCTGACAGCTGTAATCCTGGATAATCCATCTGGTTTTTTACCCACCACTATCTCCACAGTAGATTTTTTCTCTCACTACAAGGACAGCCAATTTTCTCCTCCATATAAACCACCGCTCTCTCCATTGATGGAACGTGCGGCCCAGATGGGTTCTTCATTTGTAATTTCTTCACCGCTAGATGATGCGAATTCAATCAGCGGTCTGGTAGTTGCCATGGGACCGAGTGATTCAGTGCCTCCGGAGAAACAAGCCGCTCTGGCAGCGATGAAATTACTGGTAGCAGCTACGGAAGGGGTCTTTAATAACTTCATTCTCAAATCAAATCTGAGTGACAGGTTAACCAAGACAGCTCTTAAAAAAGCCATTGGGGATACAATCAATGAATATATACCTGAAGGGATCCTCTATCTGAACCCGGAGCTTCTGATTCAACAGGTAAATCCCGCTGCAGAGCAAATTCTAGGTTATGCTGAACCGGAAGTTATTAACCGCCATATTGATGATGTCATTATTGGTACAGACCGTTTAACTCCTGCACTCCAGGAGGCTTTAGAAAACATACCCACCCATGACCTGGGACAATTGGAAATTCACCATCGGGATGGCAGCGAATTTCCGGCGTTAATTAAAACATTTCCTGTTACAAAACCGGATTCCGAGGAAATTCAGGGCATTTTGATTTTTGTCCAGGATATCAGCAAGGAGGAAAAAGTCCGCATTCAAACCCAGCAGCTTGAACGTCGGGCACTGGTAGGTCAAATGAACGCGATATTTGCCCACGAGATCCGAAATCCCATCAACAACATCTCCTCAGGAGTTCAACTGCTGGATAAAATTCTCCCGGAAGACTTTAAACAACGGGATGTTCTCAAAGGGATAAATGATGATTGTGACCGCCTCACACACATTGTGGATACGGTGCTCACCTTTTCTAAATCCCAGAGTTATCACAAGAATTCGATAGATCTTCCGGCCCTGATCGGTCAGATTCTAAACCGTTGGGTACCCAGGATGAAGAGAATTTCAGTCACCCACGTCCTTAAAGTCGAACCCGATCTCCCTCATGTTCTAGGCGATGACCGGGCTCTTGGCCAGGTATTCAATAACCTGATCAGCAATGCTGTAAGAGCAATGGAAGAAACCAACGGCGGTATTTTATCTATCAGATTAAAGCCTATCCAAAAAGTCACTGGAGCAATGGGAGTGCAGGTTGATGTCCTAGATACTGGTCCGGGCATCCCTCCGGAAGTCCAGGAGCATATATTCGAACCTTTTTTCACTACGAAACCGGATGGAACAGGGCTCGGCTTATCCATCACTAAACAGATTATTACCATGCATGAAGGGTCAATCTCTCTAGTCCCCCTCCCGGAAGGCACCTCTTTTCAAATTATCCTTCCCGGAGCTAACGAGGAGGAACTCAGGGTATGACAGCAACCATCTTGCTTGTAGATGATGAAAAAAACGCCAGGAACAATATCGGCAGTTATTTGGAATCTGAGGGATATGAAGTTCTTCTAGCGGCAGATTTAAAAACCGCCCGGAAACATCTCGCAGCCCAGGAAGCGGATATTGTCCTTTTGGACGTCCAGCTTCCGGACGGTTATGGACCGGATTTATTGGTAGAAACAGCCCAACTGGCAAACCGTCCGCCGATTATAATGATCACCGCCCATGGAAAAATCGATATGGCTGTTGAAGCTATGAAAAACGGCGCCCATGATTTTATACAAAAGCCAATCAAATTCGAACGGCTTGAGCAATCCATTAAACGGGCCAAGGATATCGTGGAGATGAGGGAAGAATTAAATCATTTTCGGAAAACCCAGCGTGATTCGCTGGATTCGATTGTGATCAATTCCGAAATCATGCGCGATGTTTTTGCCCAAGCTCAGCGGGCAGCCAAAAGCTCAACATCAATCTTGATCACCGGAGAAACGGGCACGGGAAAAGAAGTCCTGGCCCGTGCGATTCACCGGATGGGACCACGCAGCGATAAACCATTTATTGATATCAACTGTGCTGCAGTCCAGAATACAATGCTGGAATCTGAACTGTTCGGATATGAAGCCGGTGCCTTTACCGGAGCGCAAAAGAGGAAGCGCGGATTGATGGAAGTAGCTGATGAAGGAATATTATTCCTGGATGAAATATCCTCTATGTCCTCTGATATGCAGGCAAAGGTGCTCCGGGCACTGGAAGAGCAGTCTTTCCGGCGAGTAGGCAGCACAACCTCAATCCATGTAGATGTCCAGATTTTGACTGCATCCAATAAAATACTGCCCGAGCTAATTGAGGCAGGCGCGTTCCGGGAAGACTTATATTACCGGTTAATGGTTATTAATCTGGAAATCCCTCCCCTAAGAGATCATCCGGAAGATATCCCCGGATTAACAGGACATTTCATCAAAACTAATAATCCCAAAATGGGTTTAAACATAGAAAATATGACTCCTGTCGCGCTCGATTTGTTAAAAAAATACCAATGGCCGGGTAATATTCGGGAACTTAGAAACGTCATAGAAAGAGCAATGATCTTCTGTGACGAGGCGACCATTGACGTTCAGCATCTTCCTGCTGAATTAACAAACTAAATTAGACACTGATTGTCTGGCAACAATCATATCAACCTGGAATATTTATGAGAAGACGTCTTTTAATTGCCATCATTTCGGGATTGTTTCTGGCTCTGATCCCTTCCACAGCCTTGGCTGAAGGAATCGAAGATGGATCCATACCCCTTTGCCTACCAGATATTTTTTACGATTCCACTCAGGATTGTATGCCCCTGGGTCCAACGGCTTATCTTCTGGATATGGCGGAGAAAGGGATAACATTCCCGGAAACTCCCCTACCGATACAGAATCCAGATCCATCCTTATCAGAGTTGGAATTTATCTACGCTTATGTTGTACCCGACAGAGCACCTATATTCCGCACATTCAATGATGTTATTAACAATAATAAGAAAAATATCGTCCGTAGGATTACACCGGGCTTTAATTACGTTTCCATTTCGCAGACCGAAATCAGCCATGGTAAATACTATTATTATACAGACGTGGGCTGGATGTCCGGATCAGATCTGGAGATCACATCCGTTCCCACCTTTCAAGGTGTGGAATTTACAGAAACCCCAAGACTTGACTTTGGCTGGATTCTATCGATGTTTTCAGCTGGCGGTAAAGCTGAAACTAAACTGACCCCTGGTTACGACATTGATGATTATACCGGCCGATATCTGGACCACCAGCAATTGGTGCAGATCTATGATGTTCAAACGGTTGGGAAATGGGACTGGTACTTAATTGGACCAGATGAGTGGGTAATCCAGACCGCGGTCGCAAAAATATCACCTCGTTCAGGTCCACCCGAAGGGATGACCTGGAACCGTTGGATTGAAGTCAACCTGTATGAGCAAACCGTTGCTGTATACGAGAGCGGCGAATTGGTATTTGCGACCCTGATCGCCAGCGGAGTGGGACCCTACTATACATATCCGGGCATTTATACAATCGAGGAAAAAATAGATCTAACCCGGATGCGTTGGTTAACAGATCCAGAGGATGCCTATAATCTCGAAAGTGTTCCCTGGACCATGTACTTTGATGAGAGCCGGGGGTTTCATGGAGCCTATTGGCGGGCAAATCTTGGATACCCTCAATCCCATGGGTGTGTGAATATGTCCGTCGGTGATTCTCACTGGTTGTTTAATTGGGCCAGTGTCGGCGATCGCGTTTACGTTTACGATCCATCTGGAAAAACACCTTTCTCTGAATCAGATCGCTAAATAAGCGCTGGACAGAATATTCCGGATTTCAGGAAAACGAATGAAAACAAAAAGCGAGGAAAAATCCTCGCTTTTTTCTTTATAAATCTGATTGAAAATATCAGATAAAATTTCTTATGAATAAAAGTTGATCCCTCTAAACTTATTAAGGAAAACTATCAATGATATTACTATAAGCATCGGCCACCTCAGTGCCAAAGACTGATAAGATGACGATCAAAGCTAAAGCTACGAGAAGTAGAATCAGGGCATATTCAACCAAGCCCTGGCCGGTATCTGTAACCATCACAAACCTCCTCTTTACCCTATACGAATGATAAAACCCTTGAGGTAACTCCCTTCCGGGAAACTCAAGTTGGCTGAGTGGTCTGCACTTTGTCCCATATGTAGCTGTATTCTAGCATTAACTCCTGCATCCTGGGCAGCACCTGACAAAATTCTAAGGAAGAAATCCCGGCTGATTCCACCGGAACAGGAAAATGTGGCTAATATCCCTCCTGGGTTGAGCAGTTTAAAAGCTAATAAATTGATGTCTTTATAACCTCGGGCAGCTTTATTCACGAAGGAAACCGTTGGAGCAAACTTTGGTGGGTCAAGAATAATGACATCAAATTTCCTAGCCTGGTCCCGGAATTTCCGCAGAACCTGAAACACATTTCCCCGGACAATGTCTATCTTTTCCTCTTCTAGATTATTTTCTGCGGCATTCCTTTCAGCAAGGACCAATGCCTCCCTGGACTCGTCAACCAGGGTAACTGATTCTGCCCCGTTTTTAAGCGCATAGACTGAAAAACCGCCTGTATAACAAAAACAATCCAGGACGGATTTCCCTCTGCACATCCTTCCCACCAGATCCCGGTTTTCACATTGATCAAGATAAAAGCCGCTTTTATGACCCTTACGGATATCTACCCAGAAATCCAGGTCTTGTTCCCGAATTTTCAGCAAAGATTCCGGATCCGGTCCAAAAAGCGTTCCTGTCTGCAGGGGCAGTCCTTCCAGCTGCCTTACCTTAACATCGGATCGTTCATAGATTGTTGTGGTGCCGGATAAATCAACCAGAATTTCCACAATCTCATCCTTCCAATACTCGCTGCCGGCGCAGAGAAACTGTACTACAAGGGTATCTGCATATTTATCGACAATTAAACCCTGAAGTCCATCTGATTCCGCATATACCAGCCGCTTCATCTGGGAGTTGAAACCAATCAGGTTCCTATATTCGAAACTGCGTTTAATCCTGGTGTGTAAAAAGCCCTGGGAGATGCTTTCCTCTGGAATCCAGCTCCAAATTCTCGCTCTGATCTGTGATGATGGGCTGTAGGATCCCCAGGCTAAAAAGGTTCCTTCATTATCAAGAATCTGAATTGTTTCCCCCGTCAATGGATCCCCTTCAACCCGATCCACTGCCCCAGAAAAAATCCAGGGATGCCGGTGGATAACAGGTTTTTCCCGCCCCTTTTTTAGAATCAGCCTTTTATCTTCTGCCAGTTTTAATCCCTTTTCTAATCGATAAAATCTTTGATCATCTCTTTGAACTCGTCCTCAGAGATTATTTTAGTACCCAGTTCTTGCGCTTTATCACGCTTTGATCCCGGATTCTCTCCAACCAGAACATAGTCTGTCTTGGAGCTGACCGATCCTGCCACCTTACCGCCTGATGACTGGATTATCTCTTTGATTTCTCCCCTGGTGAAACCGTGTAATTTTCCAGTGAGGACAAAAACAAACCCAGTTAATTGTAGGTCTTCAGGGTCTGTGTCGGTTTTTTTCTCAACAAAAGGCCAAACTCCTCTCTCCTTTATTTTTCGGAGAACTTGCTGATTAGAAGAACGATTGAACCAATCAATTATTGCCTGGGCGATATTCGGTCCAATTCCCGGGATATTTTCTAGATCTTCTAGGGAAGCCTGGTTGAGCTCATCCAGGTCCCTGTAATGGTCGGCTAACGTCCCTGAGACCACCTCTCCGACACCCCTGATCCCCAGCGCTGTAATCAATCTATTCAGGGGCTGGTTTTTTGATTGTTCAATTGCTTCTAATAGACTGTCTGCCTTTTTCTCTGCAAACCCTTCTAACTTCAATAAATCAGTTTTTTGCAGACTGAATAAATCCCCCACATTTGTTATCAGATCTTCACTAGTCAGCTGCTCAACAATTTTGATCCCCAACCCAACGATATCCATCGCCGTTCTGGAGACAAAGTGTTCAATATTCCTGATCAACTGCGCCTCACAGCTGGAATTGACACAATACCAGGCGACTTCCCCTTCTAGATGTTCAACTGGTTCTTTGCAAACTGGACAGATTTTTGGAGGAGTATAGGCTTCTTCGGCTCCCGTCCGGTGATCCTTCACCGGTCCCATAATATACGGTATAACTTCTCCCGCCCGTTTCACCATCACCCGGTCACCTTTCCGAATGTCCTTTTCGCTGATGAAATCAAAGTTATGAAGCGTGGCTTGTTTTACTGTCACGCCTCCAATTTCCACCGGCTCCAGAACTGCATAGGGTGTTAACACACCTGTTCTGCCAACATTTACTTTGATATCCTCCAGTATTGTATTTACCACCTGGGAGGGAAATTTAAAGGCAATTGCCCCCCGGGGAGCTTTTCCGACCACACCCAGTTTGTCAGCTAAATTCAAATCATTGATCTTGATAACTAGACCATCGATCTCATAATCCAGCTTCCGGCGGCGGATATCCCAGGCTTCCAGGGAACCGATCACAGTCTCCAGATCAGGGCAATAATCGTAATCCGGAGTAGGAAATCCCAACTGCTCTAGGTATAAAAGGGTTTCTTTTTGCGTTGCTGGCAAAGTATCAGAACTGGTCACAATTTGATACACGAGCAGTGTCAGCGGGCGTTTTGCAGTTAATGAAGAATCCAGCTGGCGCAATGATCCTGCTGCTGTATTCCGGGGATTCACATAGGTTCTTTCCCCCGCTTCTTCGAGGTTTTTATTCAGTTTCTCAAAATCAGCTATTCGGATAAACGCCTCTCCCCTGACTACCAGACTCCGCGGGGGCCCAGGGTCATCCGGATTCGGTGGAATCCGAAGCGGCAGGGTCCGGATTGTTCTGAGATTCTCCGTGATTTCCTCCCCGATTTCACTATTTCCCCTGGTTGCTCCACTGGTAAACAAACCATTTTCATAATGCAGCACAACGGTGAGTCCATCCAGTTTCGGCTCCATTATAAACTCAGCTTCTGCTGCTCGTTCATCGAGTCTGGATATCCGCTGCTGCCAGGCCCTCAACTCATCAACAGAAAAGGCATTATCAAGACTCAAAATCGGTGCCGGATGTTCCAGGCGGGCGAACGCCTCAGAAGGTAGAGTGCCTGCCCGCTGTGTGGGAGAATCAGGGGTTTTTAATGCAGGATATTTTTCCTCCAGGCCCAGAAGTTCTCTGTAATATCTGTCAAATTCGTGATCACTGATAATTGGAGTATTAAGAATATAATAACGATAATTATGTGATCTGAGCAGCTGCTGAAGCTCTACCAAACGTTGTTGTTCGGGATTGTATTCCATAAATCTCATTATAGCTTATATCCGGTGTGGAATAATCCCCTTGTTATTTATGGAGCAGCTGGAATTAAATTCCTGCTCAGTGAGGATATTGGTATAATGTTTACGGATTAAGCAAGAATTATCCTACCTAAAACTGTCAGTAATTTGTCAATTTATCTCTAAAATTATGAAACGAGAGATTTCCAAAAATCAACTTTATGAGGAGCAATCATGTCTGCTGGAAAACTAATTGGCTATATTTTTGCAGCCATTGCGATTTTTTTTGGTGTTATTTTTATCTGGGGGGCTTTTGGTTCTGAAGGGCAGCCATCCTGGATTATTGTCGGCACGATAAGTGTACTAATCGGGTTCGGTATCATTTGGTTTGTGGGAAAGAAGCTAACCCCCGGTGATGAGGAAGTAAAAATTCAGATTGATCTCACCGGAGATATTGAGCTGGATACACTGACCTGTAAATCCTGCGGCGGTCATTTAAGTTCTGAACATACCTCCTTGCACGAAGGTGCACTGGTTGTTGACTGTCCTTTCTGCGGCACGAATTACCAGATAACTGAAAAACCAAAGTGGTAAACCGGAAGAGGCTATTCATGAAAAAATCCTATTTATTTCTCCTGCTGCTTATCATTCTGCTGATTCCCAGCAGTGCACTGGCGCAGAGTTATTATTTCAGCCTGGATAAAGAAACTGTCCATGTCTACTGGGAATCTGATGGTACGTTGGATTTGATTTATGAATTTACTTTTACAAATCAGCCAGAGGGACATGCCATCGAGTATGTGGACGTAGGTTTGCCGAACAACCAATACTCTGACAGTAATATTTCAGCCGATGTTAACGGCCAATCGCTTTCCTATATTTCCAGTTCCGGGTATGAAGGCAGTGGAACAGGTGTTGCCGTGGGATTAGGCTCCAATGCGATACCCCCCGGTGGACGGGGTGTAGTCAGGGTATTTATAAACGGCATTGAGGATGTGTTGTTCCCTGACACAGAATCCGATGATTATGCCAGCGCAGTTTTTATTCCATCCTATTTTGAATCTCAGTACGTCGCAGGAACCACAGACATCACGGTTGTGTTTCACCTTCCCCAGGGTGTAAAACCTGATGAACCCCGCTGGCATTCTTCGCCCAATGGATTCTCATCCTCCCCTATTACCGGGCAGGATAATCAGGGCCAGATCACCTATACCTGGCGAAATACAGATGGTGATACCTCTGCTCGTTATAAATTTGGCGCATCTTTTCCGTCATCATATGTGCCGGCATCTGCGGTAAACAAGCCAAGTCTCTGGCAGCAATTAGGTATTCCTGCCGAAGCAATCACCGGGATTCTATGCGTGGGCGGATTCGTTGGGTTTATAGTGTTGATTATTGTCGTATCTGTTTCCAGCAGTAAGAAACGAAAAATGAAATACCTCCCGCCAAAAATCCGGATTGAGGGACATGGCATTAAACGCGGTCTCACTGATATAGAAGCTGCTATTCTCCTGGAACGTCCTGCCGATAAAATTTTCACCATGATCCTGTTTTCTCTGATCCAGAAAAATGCAGCCCAGGTTATCAGCCAGGATCCTTTGAAGCTAGAATTCAGCGATCCGCTGCCAAAAAATCTCAGAAAATATGAAACCCAATTTATCAAAGCGTTTCAGAAAAAAACCAAACGGATTCGAAAAACCGAACTGCAGGATTTAATGATCAGCTTGATTAAGAGTGTCGGAAAGAAGATGGCGGGATTCAGCCTCAAAGAATCTGTCCGGTATTACGAAGATATTATCAAACGAGCCTGGAAGCAAGTAGAAGATGCCGATACTCCAGAGGTGAAAAGCGAGAAATACAACTCTCACATGGGGTGGACCATGCTTGACAGAGACTTCGAAGATAAAACTCAGGATGTTTTCCGCGGGGGGCCGATCTATATCCCAATCTGGTGGCACAGATATGATCCCACTTATAACACAACCCAAACTGCTGGTCCAAGCGCCAAAATAAGCAGCCCGAGCCGTTCCGGCGGCGGTCCTTTACCCAACTTGCCGGGAGGCGATTTTGCAGCTTTGATGGCTACCGGGATTTCGAACTTTTCAAGCGACGTGGTTGGCAACATCACGGATTTCACCAGCAGGATCACCCAGAAAACAAACCCGGTTCCTAAAAGTACCAGCGGAGGGAGCCGGAGCAGTAGCGGAGGAAGCTCCTGCGCCTGTGCCTGTGCAGGATGCGCCTGTGCCTGTGCGGGTGGTGGGCGCTAATCATAATGTTTACCAAAATCATTCAGGAAATACCGCGAAAAAAGCGGGGGGTAAAGCTAGCTAAAACACGCTGCTCAATCCCTCCCGGTCTTTATCATTTCCGAAAAACAGCCCTGGAATCCGAAACCCGGCTTCATCTCAGGATTGATCCAGATGGCTGTGGAACGCTGCTAATTAATGCCAGTTCAATCCTCCATCTCAACCCTACCGCGGCTTACATCGCTTATTTTCACCTTGAGGGGCGATCAGGAGAGGAAATCAGTAGCGAGTTGAACCAGATTTTCAAAATCCCCCCCAATACTGCAGATCAGGATATTGATTTGATCACAAGGGATCTGGAAGCCTTTTTTAACGCCAACGGCAACCCGGTAGATACCTATTCCGGAGTAGAAATAAACGCCCCATACAGCCTGCATCCTACTGCACCGTATAGGATGGACTTAGCGATCACCTATCGCTGCAACAACGACTGTCCCCACTGTTACAACGCCCGGCTGAGATCCTACCCAGAATTGAATACTGCTAACTGGAAAAAGATAATCGACCGTTTGTGGGATCTGAACATTCCCCATTTAATCTTCACGGGCGGGGAACCAACACTTAGAAATGACCTTCCCGAATTAATAGCTTATGCGGAAGGTAAGGGACAAATCACTGGCCTAAACACAAACGCCAGAAGATTATCTGAACCATCTTTTGTAGATCAGCTTGTGGAAGCAGGATTAGATCACATCCAAATAACAGTTGAATCCCACGATCCCGCTGTTCACGATAAAATGGTAAATCTCCAAGGCGCCTGGCAGCAGACAATCACCGGTTTGAAGAATGCGATGAACAGCTCTCTCTTTGTTATGACTAATACAACCATGCTGAAACATAATCAGGACAGTATGGAAGAAACCCTGGATTTTCTGGCAGACCTGGGAGTACAGACCATAGGATTAAACGCATTGATCTATTCTGGCAGAGGCAAAGATGTAGGAACCGGCTTATCAGAAGAAGAACTCAAGCCGCTTTTATCTCTCGCTCAAGAAAAAATCCAGTCAACCGGTCAAAAATTAATCTGGTACACACCTACTCTCTACTGTCATCTAAATCCACTCGAGATGAATCTGGGCATTAAAGGTTGTACCGCGGCACTTTATAATATGTGTGTCGAGCCGGATGGTGGAGTGATACCCTGTCAATCCTATTACAGTCAATTGGGCAATATCCTAAATGATTCCTGGAAATCAATCTGGGAACATGATCTCTCACTGAAATTGCGGGAGCGGAAATATGTCCCCGAGGACTGCAATACGTGTAGTTTGCTTGAAGAATGCGGCTCGGGGTGCCCACTGGCTTACGCCGAACATCCCCGGACAGTTTATCCTATGATACCCTCGCCCTTATAATTATTCTGAAACCAACGGAACAAAAAATTGATATGGCAAATTTAATCACATTATCCCGTTTTCCTCTTTTGTTTTTATACCTTGCCCTGATGTATTTTGGTGGCGAGACTGCGCTGCTGTGGAATGTCCCGTTTATCATCCTAATCTTTTATCTTGATACTTTGGATGGCTGGGTTGCCCGCAAACGCGATGAAACATCCCTCATAGGAAGTGTGTTCGACATTGCAACTGACCGTACTTTGGAATATGTACTCTGGGTCGTATATGCTCACCTGGGTTTAATACCTGTTCTCGTTCCCATTATTGTACTGATCCGGGGAACTTTAGTAGATGCGGTCCGCTCAATTGGCATGAAAAAAGGAGTCAGTGCTTTTGAACAAATCCAATCGCCGGTCAACCGTTTCCTGGTCCGCTCCCGTTTCATGCGTGGGCTGTATGGCACAGTGAAAGCGGCCGCTGCCGCCCTTCTTACCCTGTCTTACGCGCTGCTCTCCATGGGTTCTGAATGGAGCATCCTGAGTTATCAAATTGCTCTCGTTTTTACCTGGATCAGTGTCTTTGTTTGTGTCATCCGGGGAGTACCGGTATTAATCGAAGGAATAAAATCCATCACCTTAGAATCAACCCAATCAATCTAGACAAATGATTTTCCTGATTTAGTTAACCACTATGGCTCTTCAAGGTATTCTTAATAGTAAGTTTTCTGTTCAGGTTTCAATCCTGATTGGCCAGATTTTCTCTCCTGAAACTGGGTACAGAGTAAGTCGATCAATTGCTTCCTTGATATCCAGATTTGAGAACGCGGATATAACTAAAGCAATCCGCGCCAACCAATTCGTAGCAACGGGGGAGACCAAATCCCACCAGGAACTTGTTGAACAAACAAAAAATGTTCTGGAACATGCAGGAAAATGTTACTACGACCTATATCATATTTACAGCAGCCCTGAAAAACTGGAATCCATGGTTCCGTTCACTGAACCAATGAGGGAATTCATTGATATTTGCCAGCAGGATCAAGGGTACATGGTTGTCTCACCTCATATAAGCAATTTTGACCTGGTATTACCTAGATTAGTACAAAACGGATTCGGAGTAAGAGTACTTTCATATCCCAATCCAGGAAGTGGGTATCAACTTCAGAATGAAATCAGGGCATCTTTTGGAATTGAAGTTTCACCCCTGGGAGATTCCAGGTTTGAAGCTGAACTCGTCAACTATCTCAAAAATGGCGGTATCGCAGCGACAGGCGTTGATCGCCCTCTCCCGGGAAGAAAAAAACGGCATTATATAAAATTCTTTGGCCGGCCGAGTCCTCTCCCAGTAGGGTATATCACCACAGCACTCGCAGCAGATGTACCGGTGATTGCTGTCTCTGCCTATATGCTTCCTACTGGGCAGTATGGATTTATGCATTCGGGGCCTATTACTCTCAAAAGGAATAAAAACAAACTGGAAGAAATTCTATTTAATACAGAAATGGTTTTGAAAAAGATTGAAGGATTCATAAAACAGGTGCCTGAACAATGGTTAATGTATTATCCGGTATGGCCGGATTTACAGGATGAGAGAATATGATCTATCAACTTCTGGGATTAGGATTACTTCTGATTGGCTTCACCCATTTATTCGATGGTTTAAAAACATGGGAAACCCAAATCGTCCACAAGGTGCAAGGTTTATTCAAGAACAAACCCTGGCTACCTGTATTTCAGGAAATCTGGTTTTTTGGACGGACATCTTTTGCAATCGTTTCTCTGCTATTGTTAACCAGCCTTAGATGGAAAATTGGGGCAATTGCAATGCTGGTTTTCCTGATTACCGTTGGTATAGAAAACATAATAAAAAATGTCTTTAATCGCTCCAGACCTTATGCTGCTCATCCAGATATTAACATGCTCCAACCCAACAGTCCTGTTGACCCGTCGTTTCCCAGCGGGGACGTTTTGCGGATTTGGTACCTTGCCCTGATCCTTCCTGTAGCTGCTGGAGATAGCAGCCTTTTCCTGGTTGCTTTCCTGCTGTTGGCGATTCTTGTAACATTGGGAAGGATAATCCTGGGAGTTCATTACTTAACGGATACGATAGCAGGGATAGGTCTGGGCATGCTGGGGGCAGGAACAACCCTCTGGCTGTGGCATTTTTTGCAGCTTTTATAATTTGGAAATATGGCTTTCATTGAATCCAAAAGGAGTTCGGGATGGATTTTGAACAATTAATTCAACAGCGCTATAGCTGCCGCCACTACTCACCTGACCCGGTGGACGATCAAGTTTTAGAGAAGGTACTGAATGCAGCCCGGCTGGCGCCAACTGCTGCCAATAAACAGCCCTTTCAAATCATCATTATAAAAACCGAAAACAAAAAAGAAGATTTACTGAAAATATACAACAGGGATTGGTTTGTACAAGCACCGTTCATCTTAACCGTTTGCAGCATTCCCGATGAAGGATGGGTTCGCCACGATTATGACAATGTGAATTATTCGACTGTGGATGCAGCCATAGTAGTAGACCATATTACCCTGCAGGCTGCCGATCTTGGCTTAGGTACCTGCTGGATTGGAGCATTTAATCCACAACAAGCCAGAGAATTTCTTAAACTGCCAGATCATGTAGTGACGATTGCATTTACACCACTTGGTTATCCATTAGACAAACCCAAGGCTAAGACCAGAAAACCGCTGTCGGATCTTATCCGCTATGATACATGGTGATATAACTATGAGAAGAAACAGCACACCGCAGGGATTATTATTCCCTGAATGGAGCAGGATATGAATAATTTTTTCAGCAGCATAACTCAGCTGTTTAAATCAGCCAAACCAATCCCGGCCGGTATTTACCATTTTCAATCTCCAACAGCTGCAGAATATCAATACCGGCTTCACCTGAGAGTTGCCAACAATGGAGAAGGTCTGTTGATTATCAACGCCTCCACTGTTCTGCACCTTAATCAATCTGCAACTGAATATACCTACCATCTTATCAAGGAAACTGCCCCCAATGACGTAGCGCGGTTGATAGCCAACCGCTACCAAATTAATCGGAATGATGCCCTGCTGGATTTTATTGAATTGAAACAAAAAATACGCACATTACTGGAAACCCCTGACCTTGATCCGGTTAGTTTTCTGGATATCTCCCGGGAGGATCCATATGTTGGCGCTGCAGCCATTCCCTACCGGTTAGACTGCGCAATAACTTATCAGCTTCCAGAAAAAAGCCATTCGGAATTAGCGCCGGTTAAAAGGGTTGACCGTGAATTATCCACGGAAGAATGGGAAAAAATCATCAACCGCTCCTGGCAGGCCGGTATCCCTCACCTGATATTCACTGGAGGCGAACCAACTATCCGTGAAGATCTAATTGATTTGATCGTCTGTGCTAAGAAAAATGGCCAGGTCACTGGATTGCTAACAGATGGATATAAACTTAGTGACGATGGCTTTAGGAATGAACTGCTGCAAAGCGGACTCGATCATCTCCTGTTTATGCTCTCACCCACTGATAAGGCATCATGGGACGCCCTGAAGTCTGTTCTTGACGAAGATATTCATACTACGGTTCACATTACAATCAAACCAGAAATCACTGCCAAACTCCCCCAAATCATAGCGAATTTGAAGGAATTTGGAGCAAATGCAATATCTATCTCAGTCAGCTCGCCATCCGATCCGCAGCTCACCCAAGCCCTATCGAAAGCTCAAACACTGATCGCTGAGGCAGAGCTATCGCTGAAATGGGATATTCCCGTCCCTTATTCAGAGCACAACCCCATTTCAATAGAACTGGAGACAAACCAGGAACTGCCATCAGGGATCGGCAAAGCCTGGTTCTATGTTGAACCGGATGGGGATGTTCTTCCCGCACAGGGCATCAACCAGGTCTTCGGAAATCTTTTGGATAATGATTGGGAAGGGATCTGGCACCTTAGTCCGGAAGAATGAAGAAGTAGTAAATATGCCCTTATCAATCCAAGATCGGCAAAATCGTTTTCTGATACAAGCGCAATGGACCAGAGCTCTGCGCTTGTATTTTTTTCAATTACTTAATTTTCAACAGATGGAAAAAATCCTCGATATGGGCTGCGGAACGGGAGCGCTTTTACCAGATCTTCAGTCACTATCCCCTGTAGATATATTCGGATTGGATATTCTCGAAGAGCACCTGTTAGTTGCCCAGCGGATCTGTCCGGAGTGTAATTTAAACTGCGCTGATGTTCATCATCTTCCCTATCCTGACAATATCTATGATATGGTTCTGTCCCATTATTTTCTAATGTGGGTCGGAAATCCAGCAAAAGCGCTGAAAGAAATGATCCGGATAACCAAAACCGGAGGATATATTGTCGCTTTTGCTGAACCAGATTACGGCGGAAGAATTGACTTTCCACCTGAATTTATTAATATACAGGATTATCAAATCTCCGGATTGCTGAAAGCTGGAGCTGACCCCAGAATGGGGAGAAAATTGCATAGCTTATTCCTGGAATCAGGACTGTCTGATATCCAAACCGGCGTATATGAAGGCAAATGGGATCATAAGCCTTCACAGGAAGAGATTGAGTCAGAATGGCAGGTGCTTGAAGATGATTTGGCAGGATTTCTCTCGCCCAGTGAGTTGAATGCACTGAAAAAACACGAGCAGGCAGCCTGGGAGAATGGAACCCGGTTAATATACGTGCCCACCTTCTATTCCTGGGGTAAGGTATCTGAATAAATTGTAACTTTCAGCAAATCTCTTTATTGCAGCAACTTTTTCTTGTTAACGGGGCCACCCGGAGCTTAATAAGCTCCGGGTGGCATTTCAAGAGTATAATACCCCCAATATTAAAACCTGAAGACCAAATAAGGAGTTCAATAAACGGACAATTATGAGCAGCCCACTAACCCCTAAATTTGAAACAGCTCTTAGTTTCGCATTTCAACTTCACAAAAATCAATATCGCAAACAGTCCCAAATTCCATATATCTCCCACCTTCTGGCAGTGACTGCAATCGTGCTTGAAAATGGCGGATCTGAAAATCAGGCAATTGCCGCTTTGCTGCACGATGCGGTTGAAGACCAGGGCGGTTATGATACTCTTCAGAAAATTGAAGAGCTGTTTGGCAGTGAAGTCGCTGAGATTGTTGAAGGATGTACAGATGCTTTCACAGACCCGAAACCAGAGTGGAAAGGGAGAAAAATGGCTTATCTTAAAAAGCTCAAGGAATTTCCGGATTCCATCCTGTTAGTATCCCTGGCTGATAAAGTCCATAACTCCCTTTCCATCTTACGAGATTTACAATCAAAAGAAAAGAATATTTGGAAAAGATTTAACGGCGGAAAAGAGGGCACTTTATGGTACTACCAATCCCTGGTAAAGATATTTAACACCAGCCCATACACAAAACTAACCTCGGAATTAAGCCGGGTGGTCAAAGAGATCGTAAAACTATCCGAATAACTGGAGAACATCAGACCATGCTTAATAAACTGACTCTGGCTGAATACCAATCACTAGCTAACAGATCTGCCGGCGCGGGTGGAGATGGGGAAAAAAGGTTGATTATCTCTGCTCTAGGCCTGGCAGGTGAAGCCGGTGAATTTGCCAACCTGGTGAAAAAAATGACTGCCCACGGGCACCCGTTTGAAAAGAAGGCTCTAGAGGATGAATTAGGGGACGTGTTATGGTATCTGGCTGAAGCAGCAACATCCGCCGGTTTAAACCTGGGGGAAATTGCCAACCAAAACGTTCAAAAATTGATCAAGAGGTACCCCGACGGATTTAGTGAAGAAAACAGCATCCATCGGACCGAATAATCCTTAAAACAACGGGGCTGTCTAAAAAGGCTGCCTTTGTCATTTGCTCTCCTATCTGCGCCGAAGTAAATTACTGAATCTAGGGACGATGGCGTATTGTGTTATAGAGTTCTGACTAAAGTAATAGAAAAAGCTGGCGCTGGGTCCTTCGCTAAACTCAGGATAAACTCTCTCTCCCGGGACGCTTAATGTTTTGTCTATATACTGGGTTTCTCTGAAATTTCAGCGTCGACGTAGGCTTGTCCTGAGCTATTCGAAGGGTCGACGCCCGGCAGGGCTCCTAGTTGCGATTTTTGCGCAGCACCCTGGCGGGGGTAATCGCCTAACATTGAAGGGTTTGGGTTAAATACGTAGGGGCTGTGCCAATTACTTTTGGGACAGCCCCTTTATTAAAATAACCTAATTAAAAAATTATTTGGCATATTGGAAACTTATATATCCAATAGCTTGCTCAACTGTAATATATAATTCAGAGTTTGTTCTGTTTGCTCCAGGTGAAGAATACAGCCCATTTCTTAATTCAAAATCAGCAGGAAAATTTACCCGCGATAATCCATTCTGGGCATCGACTGTCACCATCACGTTGTCAGGAATTTGGATATGGATTGTGCCAATTGCCTGATTAATCAAAACATCCTCGGCCGCCGTTTTCGGCAGTCGGATAACCAATCTTCCGACTCCTTGATTGACATCCAGGGAAACCAAGTTTAACTCTTCCAGATCCAGGAACATCTCTCCCATTCCATTATCCACTATTAGATCCAGATTTAGTTCATTGGTTATGCCCAATTCCCAGCGGGCAGTATGCGGGTAAAAAGCCGGGGTGTTATTTTCCAATCGATATGAGATGCGATCCTGCGTTTCTTCCAGGTTTTCTTCTTTGGTGCTGGGTGTGATACTGCCAGCTATTAAAACTCCCTGGTTAGATTCGGCTGAGAGAATAAGTTGACCCAGGCTCAAGGAAACGTCAATTTCTGTGTCTTCAACTGACAGATCATAACTCTCACGAAGATCTACATAATCTGCTGAGATTTTATACCCTGTTGAAGTAATCAAAATTGCGCCACCGATAAGAGCAACAGTCAGCACAATTCCTGCAGCAGTAGCCCATCCGGTTTGACCCTTAAACATCAAGTCAATACCGAACGCAATTAATAAGATTGGCCAGAGCTGAAATATTTGAGTCCAGCTTATCCAGGATTGAGGACCAAAGTTATTCAGCAGCAAAAATGTTCCTGCACCGATCAAGAGGATCGGCCAGGCGATGCCTTCTCTCCTGAATAGATCATCCATCCCGGCAACAATGAGTAGGACAGGCCATAATTTCAGGATTGTCTCCCAACCCTCTCCGGGGATGAAACCCAGGTTATGGGCCAGGAATACAAACCCAATTGCTATTAATAAGATCGGACCAAAATAACTCCGCCTTTTTTTCTGTTTGGTTTCAGTTGTCATCTTTTTTCCTCACTCCCGCCGGATGCGAAAAAGCAGTAAGATACCACCGACGATTAGAATTAATGGCCAGAGGATATCAAAATCCATCCAATTTAACCAGCTTAAATTCAACCGGTCCAGAAATAATATTCCTCCTATAATGATTAAGCCAGCGCCTAGAATCAATCCCGATTGAGGATTGGGCTGGCTGACTGCCTTTTGGACATCATTTCCCATAGATTTTACCCGGTCACTAAAGGAACCATCTTTAAACCCGTAGTCTTTGCCTTCCTCGGGAATCAGGATCCACAGCAGCAAGTACAGGATAAATCCAAAATTGCTTCCAAAGAGCAACAATATAAACAATAAGCGGACAAATATCGGGTCAATATTTACAAATGCTCCCAATCCGCCGGCGACACCCCCGATCATCCGGTTCGAAGTACTGCGGTACAACCTCACATTCTCCATCATCAACTCCCTTTATGAGTCACTTTATTTCCAATTCCGGAATAGAATATATACTCCCAGTGCAATCAGGGCAACAGGCCAAATCATAATCATAACCGATTTGAAGGGGTCGAAGAGAGCAATCCCTAGAACAGCTAGGACTGCCGCTGGTATAAAAGCCCATCGGGTATCTAGTTGTTTAGGAAGTATTCCCACTAGGGCAAACGTACCTGCTAACCCCAAAAAGAATATAACCTCACTCCAATCCAGGATATTATCTAACCCTGCCACTGCAGCTAATGTGAGCAGCACACCTCCAGGGATAATTGCCCACCAATGATCCTGCCGCCGCAGATAGACCAACCAGAATGCCAATCCGATACATCCTAGAAACAAAGCGCCGGTCCAGTTTGATCCCGGAAAAATATTCAGAAGACTGTCCAGTCCACTCAATGACAAACCCAGTAAGGTTAAACCGGGGATGATCGCCCACCACTGTTCCTTTTTAGTGAAATAAATCCATAGAAATACAGCTGCTCCAGCAGCCATAAGTATTAACCATAAATATTGGAATGCGTTGCCGAGTATATTTAATTCCTGGAGCAAAAACAAGATCCCGGACAGGGTAAGTATCCCCCCCCAGATAAATCTACTTTGATCTTTATTCATAGTACACCCTCCTATTCTCTCTCATGGATATTGTAAGTTGGCTGACTACACAGCAAAAGGTATTGACTGTATTATGCCAGCCAACAAGGTTAATTTCTAATCATTTGTATATACGGATTAGGTAAAAAGAAGTTGCACCGTTGCTCTTGCCCTCTTGAAATCAGGCCCCAAATATTTCTCCCCTCAGTTTATGTCCGGTTGCCTCTAATCGCGGCGTAAAGATAGGACGAAGACCAGTCGGTTCCATCTCCCCCAGTACTTTTCCGCTAGATGATACACCAGTTTGATCAAATTTAAATATGTCGGATAAAGTGACAATATCCCCTTCCATCCGCGGTACTTCTGTAACCCGGACAACTTTTCTGGCACCATCGGACAGTCTTTCCATATGAACAATCAGGTCAATTGCTGCAGCAATCTGCGTCCGGAGTGCCATGAGGGGCATCTCTAGCCCAGCCATCATCGCCATAGTTTCCAGACGGGAGATCGCATCCCGGGGTGAGTTTGCGTGCAGGGTAGTCATGGATCCATCATGCCCGGTGTTCATCGCCTGAAGCATATCCAGAGCTTCTCCACTCCTCACCTCTCCTATTATTATACGATCCGGGCGCATCCGAAGAGAATTTCTCACCAGATCACGGGTTGTGACTCCGCCTATACCATCCACGTTAGGCATCCGCGTTTCCATCCGGACTATATATTTTTGATTCAGGTTTAACTCAGCTGCATCCTCGATGGTAATGATTCTTTCCTCGTTGGGAATAGAACCTGCCAGGATATTCAAGAAAGTCGTCTTTCCAGAACTTGTATTCCCCGAAATTATTATGTTCAGCCGGGCAGCCACACAAGCTTTTAAAAATTCCGCCATGTGCTCGGTTATTGTGCCCAATTTAATGCTCTGCTGGATAGTTAGTTTGCTTTCTAAAAATTTTCTAATTGTCAGGGAAGGACCGTCGACAGAAACTGGCGGAATAGCGATATTCACTCTCGACCCATCAGGAAGACGGGCATCAACCATTAAAGTCTCCTGATCAACCCGTCTGCCAAGAGGAGATAGAATGCGGGTGATTATCCGCATTAAATGATCTGAATCTTTAAACCTTATCTGGGTGTCTTCCAGCTTTCCATTCCGTTCAATGTATACTTGTTCAGGACCGTAGACCATGATTTCGCTAATCTCCGGATCAGCAAGCAGGGGTTGAATAGGGCCAAATCCGGTTATATCGTCTTGGACCTCGCTGAAAACCTGAGTCAGTTCATATTTCGTAAGCGGATATTGATCTTGAACCTCAGAATAAAACTTTGAGATCAATTTTCTGACTGCGGCTTGGTACTCTGCAGGAGAACCCGGTGCGGTCTCATCAAGTTCCCGCTGAACTGATTCAACCAGAGTTCGTTTCAATTCAATTTTTTCCTTGTCAGAAATTCGATTTTTGGGCTCTACATAATGATTCAACATAATTCTTTCCTATTTATGACAGGCATATAAACCTATTATACTAATTTCTTGCCTTAATCTATTTACAAATATTTCAGGACCGGGGATCTATTTGCCAATTCTGCTACATCTCCCATATGCTTTTTGCATCAGCTAACGTATGCCTCCAAGCATCATCTTCTGCAGACGGAGCGGGTCCCAGTGGATCTTGCCACGGCTGATCCATAAGAGATGATCCAACTGCCTGTCCGCAAACTCTGCCGGCTTCCAGATCGTATCCCCCTTCCAGGAAAACAGCCAATCGTCCATTGCAATTGCCTTCCACCCAGCTGCGCAGCTTGTCAAAAACCTGCCGGATTGCTGCAGCTGATAACTGCAAACTTCCTAGAGGATCCCGCCAATGGGTATCAAATCCATAGCTTACCAGGAGGATTTCCGGCTTTTTCCTGACAAGGAAAGGAAAAACAATCTCTTCAATCAAGGTTATATATCCCAGATCCCCTGTTCGACTAGGGATAGGAAGATTCAGGGTAAACCCTTCTCCATCCCCTCCCCCCACCTCTAACAAAGAACCAGTACCCGGATAAAACGGCGCCTGATGGATTGACACATAGCTCACGTCTTTCCGACTCCAGAAGATATCTTGAGTTCCATTCCCATGGTGTAAATCCAGGTCAAGTATCGTTATCCTGGAAGCGGCCTTTTCCTGCAGCAGGTACTCAGCAGCAATTGCAACATTATTTAATAAACAAAATCCCATCCCCCGGGAAGGGCAAGCATGATGCCCGGGAGGTCGGGTCAACGCAAATCCGCTCTGGTATTTTCTATCCCAAACAGCTTCCGCTACCGCAGCGGCTCCTCCCGCTGCGTTCAGGGCTAACTTCCAGGATTCCCGGGTGGTATAGGTGTCTGGATCCAGCATCTGCTCTAATGAACTGGCTCGCTCTAGAATTTTCAGGTATTCCTTATCATGGATGGAGGAGAAAATATTTTCCGTCAGCTCCAATGGTTCCAGCCGGGGAACTTGATCCCACAAATTGATCTCCTCTAAACCTCTTTTAATTACCTCAACACGTTCTGGTCGTTCAGGGTGACCTGGTAATTGATGGCTTTGATGACCTTCAGGATAATAAAGCGTGAGCAAATGCATATTTTTCTCCCCGGTTTGGGGCTGGTTGCACATTCTTGATTATTGTGTATTATACTTTCCAAATCAGTCCAGCGCAAAATTATCCCTGTACCTAGCTGGTCTTTCAGGTTGCTTCATCCTGGTTAAAAACCAGCTCAATTGAAAAACCATAAAACCTTGATCCGCAAAAAAAATTTGAGGTAATCCACTCCCCCCAGCTTAATCCGATTTAATCAAATGTTAGAATAATCATGTAATTAATAAGACAACATTTACCATGAACACTATTGAATCATTATTAGAGGAAATCCAGGCAGCTCAGGAAGCAGGAGACCGTTTTCTTGAAGGCCAATCAAACACAAAAATAGGAAAATTGCTCCTGGAAAGGAACATCTATCAAGATGCTGCCCAATATTATCAACGGGCATCTTTCTTGTTTGGAGAAGAGAACAGGCTAAACCACCAAGCCCGTTCTCTTAATCATCTCGGTATCTGCCTGGTGCTGCTTAATCTACCTGAGCAGGCTTTGCAGCCCTTAACCCTGGCGATAAAATTGTCAGAGGATAAAGGAGATCTTTCCCTCAGGGCGGCTGCCGGGGGTAATTTAGGACTGGCATACAGTGCCCTTAATGACTATACGAAAGCAATCAAGGCTCATAAATCCGTACTCAAAACCGCGGAAAGCCTGCAGGATCAGTCGATGCAGCTTAACGCACTGATTAATCTGGCGGACTCAAATTTGCAAAACAAAAATTTTCAATCCGCCCTTGGATTTGCCCTGGTTGCCTTTGACCTCGCAAAATCATTGGAATCTCTTCCATCGCTGGTGTTGATCTATGACCTGCTGGGGATGATTTCATCCCGCCAGCAGGATCTGAGATCAGCAGTGGATTATCACCAGCAAGCGTATCTGACCGCCAAATCACTCGGCGACCTGCAGCGCCAAGGCATTGCTTTAGCAAATCAGGGTTTAGCCCTGGAAGGATTAACCGAACTCGGTAAAGCATTACAGGTCATAGAGCAAGCGCAGGCAATATTCTCTACCCTCAAATCAGATTATCTGGAAAAAACCAGCAAAGACCTGGACAGGATCAAAAATGCGATGTCCTGATCTGCCGAGACCGGCGTCCTATTGCTCCTGTATACAATAGAAAGAATAAGGACTATAATCTCCCAATGCATGATGAACAAAACAATTTTAATCTTCCCGGTGGAAGTGTGATCCGTACAAGAAATACCATTATTGCCGTCCTGATCCTTTTGATCAGCCTATTCCCGCTGGCAGCTGCAGGCAACGCCCAAGAACCGGTGATCCGGGCCGTTCTTCTCTATTCCGATACCTGTCCCCATTGTCTGGAAGTAATCAATAACGTATTACCTCCACTAGTTGACCAATACGGAAACCAGCTTCAAATCTATGGAGTAAACACCTATACTGAAATTGGAAATACTCTTTTCATTAATGCAGTTCAAGCTTACGAAATTCCTGAAGAAAGACAGGCAGTGCCCACTCTAATCGTAGGGGATTATGTGCTGGTTGGATCGCGTGAAATCCCGGATCTGTTACCCGGAATAATCGAACAGGGAATAAAGAACGGCGGGATCGATTGGCCAGTCATTCCAGGGCTTGAACAGGCTATGTCAGAAGCAGAGCCAGGTGAAGAAAAAACTGCTTCAACGCTAAATTATAGAACGACTGTATGGGAAAAAATTTCTTCCGATCTACTTGGAAATATCCTTGCTGTAATTGTTCTTGTAGGTATGATTGGATCGTTAATTTTCGCTGGAATCAACCTCGCTAAAGACGAATTGCCTGACCAAACCCAAACAAACAATTGGCTTATTCCAGTCCTTTCTGTAATTGGAATCGGCGTCGCCGCTTACCTCTCTTTTGTAGAGATTAATCAGGTTGAAGCAGTCTGTGGACCAGTTGGAGATTGCAACACCGTTCAGCAAAGTTCCTATGCCATTTTATTTGGAATACTTCCAATGGGAATACTGGGCCTATTGGGTTACCTGGCAGTGATCATCCTCTGGTTGGCAGGGAATTTGGACTTCGAAGCCTGGAAAAATAAAATAAACACCCTACTCTGGATTGTTACTTTAATCGGAACTCTGTTTTCAGTCTACTTAACCTTCCTGGAACCATTTGTCATTGGCGCGACCTGTATGTGGTGCATAGTATCAGCGATTGTAATGACAATCCTATTTTTACTGGCAACTCGCAAATTTAAGCAATCCCTGGCCGTCATCCCTGAGGAATCCTGATCAAAAATGCATGAGTTAGCTATCACAGAACAAATTGTGAAAATTGCAATCAAACACGGAGAGAAAAACAAAGCCAGCCAGATCACAGATTTGTATCTTGTAATCGGGGAGCTTTCAACTGTTATCGACGACTCTGTCCAGTTTTACTGGGATCTGATCACTGAGAATACCCTCTGTGAAGGGTCAAAACTCCATTTTAAGCGAATTCCAGCGGTGTTTCGATGCGTAGATTGCTCTAAGGAATACAACCTTGTCCAGGGTGAATTAACACCCTGTCCGCACTGCCAGAGCAGCAAGATGGACATCCTCCAGGGAAAGGAATTTCACCTCGACAGCATCAATATCCTTTGATAAGGAATCGTTATGGTAAAGAATGTTTCCGTAGTAGAAAAAATCCATAGTGCAAATGACCAGCTGGCAGCAGAAATTCGACAGCGATTGGATAGCGCATCCGTATTCAGTATAAATATCATGGCTTCTCCGGGAGCCGGGAAAACCTCCCTCATTGAGCGCACCCTACAGGAGCTGACAGCGCTGCATGAAATCGCCGTCATTGATGGAGATGTCGCGACCAGCATTGACGCTGATAGAGCAGCAATAGCCGGCGCAACAGCAGTTCAAATTAACACCGGGGGCCAATGTCATATTGACGCCAACATGCTCCGCATTGCGATAAATGAACTTGACCTGGAAAATTTTGATTTACTCTTGGTGGAAAATGTCGGGAATTTGATCTGTCCCGCATCCTTCCAGCTGGGCACACATAAAAATATACTGATCGCCTCCATCCCAGAAGGTGATGACAAACCTTATAAATATCCCGCGATGTACCAGGATGTGGACGCTCTTATCATCAATAAAATTGATCTGCTCCCATATGTTGATTTTGATATGGCCTACTTTGAAAAAGGCGTCCAACTTTTAAATCCAGATCTATTCACTTTTCCGCTTTCCTGTCGTACCGGGGAGGGAATTCAAGCCTGGGTTACCTGGTTGACAAGATTGATCAATAATCCAAAAACAACCTAAAATGAATCAGCAAAAAGCCTACCACGTACATATTAATGGCATTGTCCAGGGAGTGGGTTTTCGACCTTTTGTATATGGCTTGGCTGCCCGGTATGAATTAAACGGCTGGGTGAGAAATACCTCTGAGGGGGTGGATATCGAAGTAACCGGACCGGAAGATATCCTGGACCATTTTATTTCAAGCCTGGAAAATGAAGCTCCTCCGCTGGCTCAAATTGATTCCCTCCATTTCGAAGAAATTCCAATTGATAACCATAAACATTTTCAGATACTCCATTCCCGGTCAGTAGATGGTGGATTTCAACCAATATCCCCTGACGTTAGCATCTGCGGAGATTGTTTGAGTGAACTGTTCACTCCTGCGGATCGCAGGTACAGATACCCCTTTATCAACTGCACAAATTGCGGACCCAGGTTCACGATAATCAAAGATATCCCTTACGACCGACCCAAAACAACCATGGCGGGTTTTGATCTCTGTCCTTCCTGCAATAAAGAATATGAAAACCCTCTTGATCGCAGGTTCCACGCCCAGCCGGTTGCCTGTCCTTCATGCGGCCCCCAGGTCTGGCTTGAATATGCTGGACAGGACGGTAAAAACCCTGCTGCAGTTGAAGATTCCGCAATTATAATGACACAGGAATTACTCGCTGAAGGGAAGATCGTGGCCATTAAAGGTCTGGGCGGATTTCACCTGGCTTGTGATGCCGGAAATTCCACAGCTGTTCGGAGATTAAGAGAAAGAAAAGACCGGCCTGCCAAACCGCTGGCAGTGATGATGCCGGACCTTAAAACCGTTCAAGAACACTGCCTGATAACTATTAGGGAATCAGACCAGCTTTCTTCTACCCAGCGCCCAATTTTACTCCTGGGGAAGAAAACCGGTTCTGCTCTTCCTGATAGTCTTGCACCTGGACAAAATACCCTGGGAGTGCTGCTGCCTTATACACCCCTCCACTACCTCTTATTTTCTACTAACGAGCAATATCCCGCTGCTCCCTTTTCGGTTCTAGTAATGACCAGCGCGAACTTCAGTGGTAATCCCATTCTGACTGGTAATCAAGAAGTGAAAGAGTTTCTCAAAAACATCGCGGACGCCTATCTCTTTCATGATAGGGACATCCATATTCATTGTGACGATACGGTGACTCGGATACCAATTCAATTAACAGAGGAGATATCGGTCTCCTATCCAATCAGGCGCTCCCGGGGTTACTCCCCTCACCCCATCAAACTGCTGGAAAAAAGCGGTTCAGTTCTGGGTGTGGGAGGGGAACTAAAAAACACCTTCTGTCTTACCAAAGAGGACTATGCTTTCCTCAGTCAGCATATTGGCGACTTAAAGAACTTTGAAACCTTAACCAGCTTTGAAAATTCCATCACCCATTTTGAGGGTTTATTCCGAATCGACCCGGAGCTGATCGTCTATGACCTGCATCCGGATTATTTATCAACCCGCTACGCGCTGGAGCGGAGCAAACGTTCCGGCATTCAGGCAATACCGGTTCAACATCATCATGCCCATATTACCTCCTGTTTGGCAGATAACTTTTATCACGGGGAGGAACCTGTTATAGGTATAGCTTTTGACGGCACCGGATACGGAGAAGACGGCGCAATCTGGGGAGGAGAATTCCTGATTGTCGATTACCAGCAATTTACCCGGGTTGGCCAATTGATTTATTATCCACTTCCCGGAGGAGATATTGCCATTCGGGAACCCTGGCGTATGGCTTTATCAATCTTACAAAGCTGCGACATTCCCTGGGAATTGGAGAATCCAGCAGTGAAGTACGCTGCTTCCTTGCCAGATAATATACCCGGCGTATCCCCTCTAGCTGTGTTTGAAAATCAACTCAAAACCGGAACGAACACCCCCCTGACATCCTCGGTGGGACGACTCTTTGATGCAATTGCAGCACTGGTAGGTGTCTGTCAGACCATCACTTACGAGGGTCAGGCAGCAATAGAGCTGGAAGCTCTGGCGGATCCGGACGAAGAGCATATTTATTCATATGAAATCACCGGGGATAATGTATTTGATCCCGGGCTAATGATAAAAGCTATCTTGGATGATCGAAACAGCGGGATATCAATTCCTAAAATTTCAGCCCGCTTCCATAACAGTTTAGCTGAGATGGTTTTGGAGATGTCTATCCATCTGCGTGAAAAACATCATCTTAATCAAGTTGCATTGAGTGGCGGGGTGTGGCAAAATATTACCCTCCTCAATAAAACCGTCAAAAATCTGAAATCTGCAAACTTTCGGGTTTACCTGCACCAGCATATCCCCCCCAATGACGGCGGTTTAGCGCTCGGTCAGGTTGTAATTGGTCAAAAGAATTTACAAGTATAGGTATAAGGAGAGACAAGTCATGTGTTTAGCTGTCCCAGGAAAGATCATCGAAATATATGAGAAACAAGGCTTAACAATGGCCAAAGTTGATTTTAGCGGTGTAACTCGCGAAGCCTGTATTGAACATGTTCCGGAAGCACAGATCGGTGATTATGCAATCATACACGTGGGATTTGCAATTAGTCTCTTGAGTGAGGAGGAAGCCCAGCAATCGATAGATTTACTGCGGGAAATCCTCGAAGCGGGAGAAGAATCAGAGGTCGAAAATATCTGATGAAATATCTTACTGAATACAGAGATGCAGCGCTCGTCCACTCAACGATTGCTAAAATCGGGGAGACTGTGTCTCAACCCTGGACCTTAATGGAAATCTGCGGCGGCCAAACCCATTCCATCATTAAAAACGGATTGGACCAATTGCTCCCGGATGAAATTGAACTGGTCCATGGCCCGGGCTGTCCGGTTTGTGTGACCCCGCTGGAACTGATCGATAAAGCCCTGGCGATCGCCTCACAACCTGATGTGATTTTCACCAGTTATGGAGATATGCTTAGAGTCCCAGGCTCACAGGCAGACCTTTTTTCCATTCGTGCTCAGGGTGGAGACATCCGCGTTGTATACTCTCCCCTGGATGCGCTGAAAATTGCCCAGGAAAACCCGGACAAAGAGGTCGTATTTTTTGCAATCGGATTTGAAACAACTGCACCGGCAAACGTGATGAGTATTTTGCAAGCGGAGCAATTAAAGGTTAATAATTTCAGCCTCCTGGTGTCCCATGTTAGGGTCCCACCCGCAATCGAAGTTATCCTGAGCTCCCCAAATAACCGAGTGCAGGGCTTCCTAGCAGCGGGTCATGTTTGTGCTGTAATGGGATACTGGGAATATATCCCCATCGCAAAGAAATATCAGATCCCGATAACTGTGACCGGTTTTGAACCTCTCGATATTGTCCAGGGCATCTTGGAGACAGTAGAGTCCCTAGAAGCCGGGGAACCAGTGGTAAAAAATGCTTATATCCGCACAGTCACCGAAAAGGGGAATCAGGCTGCCCAGCAGGTTATCAATCGGGTGTTCAAATCTTGTGACAGAAAGTGGCGCGGTATAGGAGTCATCCCTGGCAGCGGTTGGTGCCTGAGATCTGCCTACGCTGCTTATGATGCAGAAAAGCGTTTTAATGTCCAAGCCATTGAAACTGAAGAATCCCCTTTGTGTATTTCTGGCCTGGTGCTCCAAGGAATAAAAAAACCTGCTGAATGTGGAGCCTTTGGAACACTATGCACTCCAGAAAATCCACTGGGGGCCACAATGGTTTCAGATGAAGGAGCCTGCGCAGCATATTACCGCTACCGGAATCGGCCCACTGAAAATGTGCAGGAAATTAAATGACAAAAGAAATCCCCTCCCTTGAAGGTCCAATATGTCCCCTTCCCAGATCCCACAAGGATAAAATCGTTCTCGGTCACGGCAGCGGCGGAAAGATGACCTCCGACCTGATACGGGATATTTTTTATCCTCCCCTCTCAAATCCAGCGCTTTTAGCCGGCAATGATGCCGGTATTGTGCAATTGGCAGATGGGACCATGTTGGCAATCAGTACAGATGCTCACGTGGTTTCTCCACTGTTTTTTCCCGGTGGCGATATCGGCAAGCTCGCTGTTTGTGGGACTGTAAATGATGTTGCTATGGTTGGGGCAAAACCGCTTTATCTTTCCGCAAGTTTTATCCTCGAAGAAGGTCTTGAGTTATCAATCCTAGAATCGGTAGTTCAATCGATGAAATCTTCCGCAGAGGAAGCAGGTGTTGAGATTATCAGTGGTGACACCAAAGTTGTAGCTTACGGAGAGGCTGACGGATTGTATATTTCTACCACCGGGGTTGGGCTGCTTGATCCAGAGCTGAAAATCGGCGGAGCAGAAGCTAAACCGGGGGACATGGTGATTATCTCCGGCACAATTGGAGATCACGGAATTGCTGTTCTCGAAGCCAGGGGAGAGTTAGGATTTCAATCCAATCTAGAAAGTGATATTGCGCCGCTAAACCACCTGGTCACAGTGATGCTGTCCGCCAGTAAAAACATTCATGTGCTGCGAGATCCCACCCGGGGTGGTGTAGCGACTGCGTTAAATGAGATTTCCAGGCAATCCGGTGTAGGTATCATTCTGGAAGAAGACTCCCTTCCCATCCAGCCTGCAGTAGCAGCAGCCTGTGAACTGCTTGGTTTCGATCCCCTGTATATTGCAAACGAAGGCAAATTACTGGCTATTATCAGCCAGGAGGATGTTGAAAACGTACTGGCTGTGATGAGAAAAACCAGGTATGGGGAAAACGCAGTTGTGATCGGGGTGGTAGAAGATTCCCCTCATGGTCGATTGCTGTTAAAAACCGGGCTTGGATCCACCCGTATTGTAGATGTCCTGGCGGGAGAATTGCTGCCCAGAATTTGCTAACAATGCCTGTCTCCCTATCAGGTTTGAACCTGCTCCCCTCTAAAAATATTATTCTTGGATAACTGTTATTCCATCTTGTCGCAGATTTGTACCTGATTGTTTATAATATAAATCAGCGTCTAAAACAAAACCTTTCGAGGAGTCCTTATAATGATGGCTACTAAGACCTATCCTGTGCTTGTTCTCTGTGGAAGTGACCCTGAACGAAGGGAATTACTCAAAGTTCTTGATCCAGAAGAAAAATATCCCTCTAAAGTCCTGCTGCCCTTGCTTGGAAAACGGGTTATTGACTGGCAACTGGAAGCGCTCCTAGCCTCATCTTATGTCGGGGAAATTTACCTTTTAGGATTAACGCAATCTGACTACCCCATTAAAGATCCAATCCATCACATCCCGATCGATACCACATCCACTATCCTGGAAAAAATTACCGCTGGCAGCAAAATAATTTCAAAGAATTACCCGGATCTGGAACACATAGTAATCAGTACTGGAGATGCACCAGCTATTACTACAAAATCAATCGATTTGTTTTTCAGAGAGCTGATCCAGCACAACGATGCAGATGTATTGCTTACAGGAGTTCCCGAAGACATTACTTTGGAGATATTTCCGGATCATGGAAGGGTTGTGGGTAAATTTAAAGACCAAGATATTTATCCTGGAGAGATGTTTGCCCTGCGTAACAACATACTGCCTGTTCTTGAAAATGAGATCAATCAACTCTCCAGCCGGCGCCGGCAGTTTAACCGTAGGTCAGATACTTCAAAACTTGGACCCATCTTGCGTTATCTTGCCAGGAAGCCGGGTTTATGGCTAATGATTATTAAATATTTACGGGGGATTCTCACTGTTGATGAACTTGAAACCATACTCTCAAAGGTTTTTAACCTGAATATAAAAACTGCTATCATCCCTGATCCCGGATTCGGCATGGATATGGATTTGCCCGAAGATTATCAAAAATTATCCGACTATATTAAGCAGACAAAATTATCATCAATCTAATCCCCTTCTGGTCAAACTAACAAACCAATTTGGTGAGCGGATACACCTGAGCAAGCATTAAAACTATTGTTCATCAGGATAGCTTATCTAAGTACCAAAATTTTCAGCATGAAGTGAGAAGTAATATACCGCTGAAAAAGGTACATTCCTCCTGAAATCGGTCCTGTGATGATCAAGCAGGGATCAATCCCATGATTGACAAGTGATTCACACCACGTTAAAATTAGCTTTCAGAGAAGAACAGCTCCAAAGCCCTTTTCATCAAGAAATGCAAAACTGAACAGTAATTTGAACGCCAAGATTCAGAGGGCCACAATCTTTTCGTTAAAACCGCTCCTCAGTCCTTGAGCTTAGGCGGTTGCGTCATTAAATTCACAACAATTAACTGTCTGGCTCAAGATTTCCAATTATTAATACGCTCCTATTCGAGCCAGATAAATTGTTTGACATAAGGACTTTGTTGGTTGTTTTACTAACCATCGCTGCCCTCACTGACTGACCCGTTAGTAACGTATACTGGTGTAGAAGGGAGAGAAAGGAATGTCGACTTCAACGCCTCGGTCGCTTCAATCTGCTAATCCTGTTGGAGCCGTAATGATCGTAGGAGGGGGTATAGCAGGGATGCAGGCTTCCCTCGATTTGGCTGAACAGGGCTTTAAAGTTTATCTGGTTGAAAAAGAAACCGCCATTGGGGGAAAAATGGCGCAATTGGATAAAACTTTTCCCACAAATGATTGCGCCATGTGCACCATCTCCCCAAAACTTGTAGAGACCGGACGCCACCCGAATATTGAAATAATTACCGGGTCGCAAGTTGTGGACGTGACTGGCCAGGCTGGAAACTTTAACGCCCGGATTCGCACAGAACCACGCTATATAGATCTGGAAGATTGTGTTGCCTGTAATGATTGTGTTGATGTATGCCCTGTGGTCGTTCCGGATATATTTAATGAATATCTGATCGATCGTCACGCTGTATATAAACAGTATCCCCAGGCCGTTCCTAATGCATACGCAATCACCAAAGCAGGCATTGCCCCCTGCAGGGACGCCTGTCCAGCCGGCCAGAGAGCGCAAGGTTATATTGCCCTCATTCACGATGGACGTTGGGAAGATGCCTACAGGGTTATCAAGATGGATAACCCCTTCCCGGGGATTTGCGGACGGATCTGCAATCACCGCTGTGAAACAGTCTGCAACCGCGGAAAATTTGACGAACCAATCAATATCCGGGCTCTAAAACGGATTATCACCGACAAGATTTATGATCAGCCTAGACCAACTGTTGAACCGGCAGTGATCCATCACCCCGCTGAACGTGTCGCAATTATTGGTGCAGGTCCCTGTGGCTTAACTGCAGCCCAAGACCTGGTCCAGAACGGATTCCCAGTAACTGTTTTTGAAGCCATGCCGGTTGCGGGTGGAATGCTCCGCCTTGGTGTACCAGAATACCGTTTACCAACAGAAATTATTGAACGGGAAGTCCAGGACATTGTGGATCTGGGAATTGACCTTAAACTTAATCACCGGGTAGATGATCTTGATGAATTATTTGAGAAAGGTTATAAGGCTATATTAATTGCGGTTGGAGCTCATGAAGGCATCCGGCTCCCGATCCCGGGTTCTAATTTTGAGGGAGTAATCATCAATACCCGGTTCCTAAGAGATGTCCGCTTGGGGAAATATCAGAATGGGGAAAAGACCGATGCTCCCCCACTCGGTGACCGAATTCTTGTCCTGGGAGGCGGCAATGTTGCCATAGACTGCGCTCGCACTGCAGTCCGCCTGGGTAAGGAAGTCCATCTAGCCTGCCTTGAAAGCAGCTCTGAGATGCCTGCCCATGATTGGGAAATTGAAGCTGCAAAGCAGGAAGGAGTCCATATTTATCCTGGACGCTCTTTTGAGCGCATTCTTGGTACCGATGACGGACATGTCCAGGGTATGGAACTGATGAAAGTAGCCAGTTTCAGCTTTGATGACAGCGGTGGGCTTCATGTGGAAAAGATACTTGACTCTAACTATGAAATTCCTTGTGATACAGTGATATTCTCGGTCGGTCAGCGGGCTGGTTTGGCATTCATTCCTGACGACGCCGGTGTGGGAATCACCAAGAATCAAACCATTGCCATCAATCCAAACACATTGGCAGCCACCCGGGACGGCGTCTTTGCTGCCGGAGACAGCGTTTCTGGAACTGCATTTGTAATCGAATCAGTCGCGAGCGGCCACAATGTCGCCAGCTCAATTATTCGTTATCTCCGCGGAGAAGACCTCGAACCCCCTGCTTTGCCCGACCTGCCTGTAGTCGATCTCTCTGAGAAAGATCTTCAAGAAAGATTCGCGAGGGGTGAAATTAAACATCAACCACGGGTGCCGTTAGCGGAGTTAGAAGTTGATGAGCGGATTTCTTGTTTTGCCGAAGTTGAGATTGGCTACGATGAAGAAAGTGCAAAGGCAGAAGCAGCTCGCTGTCTGGCATGCGGTATTTGCTCCGAATGCATGTCATGCGTATTTGCCTGCGGGAAAGATGCCATTCATCATGATATGGTCGCTTCCGAGAGAAACCTGAATATCGGAGCCATCATTCTCGCCCCTGGTTTTCAAACTTATCAGGCAGAACTTTCTGAAGAATATGGTTTTGGACGGCTCCCCAATGTTGTCACATCGATCCAGTACGAGCGCATGCTCTCTGCAAGTGGACCAACCGATGGGCATGTTAGACGCCCATCGGATCAGATCAGTCCCAAGCGGATTGCCTTCCTGCAATGTGTTGGTAGCCGGGATCAGAATCACGATTATTGTTCGGCTGTCTGCTGCATGTATGCTGCAAAAGAAGCCATCATGACCATTGAACATGCCCAGGCAGAATCCCGATCAGATCCTGGCAGCGGTAATGTTCACTGCCAGGTATTCTTTGTCGATTCGCGCGCCTACAGCAAAGGTTATGAGGAATATTACAGACGAGCTGAGGAAAAATATGGTGTCGTCTATACCCGGTGCCGAATCAGCGAAGTAAACGAGAACCCGGAAAACCACAACCTCACCCTGCGCTACAGCTCCCCATACGAAAACAACGCTGAGCCGATCGAAGAGGAATTTGATCTGGTAGTTTTATCTGTCGGCATGGAAATATCCGATTCTGTTCAGAATCTGGGGCGCCAGCTGGGAGTTGAGCTTGATGAATATGGTTTCTGCCATACAACCCTTTTTGACCCCCTGCAAACCTCACGGCCGGGACTGTATGTGGCAGGACCTTTCAGGGAGCCAAAAGATATTCCTGAAACCGTCATTGAAGCCAGCGGAGCAGCTGCCAAAGCCGCCCAGCTCTTATCCCCGGTCAGGCATACTCTGGCGATAAAAAAGGAATACCCGCCAGAACGATCTGTTTCTGAGGAAGATCTCCGTATAGGCGTATTCGTCTGTCACTGCGGAAGTAATATCGGCGGCTATCTGGACGTACCGGAAGTAGCAGAATACGCCAAATCCTTACCAAATGTCATCTATGCAGAAGATAACCTTTATACCTGCGCTCAAGACACGATTGCCCATATCGTTGAAACTACAAAAGAACTCGGACTAAACCGGGTAGTTGTCTCCTCCTGCACACCCATCACTCACGAGCCGCTTTTTCAGGACGCTATCCGACAAGCCGGGTTGAATCCCCACCTCTTTGAGATGGCAAATATCCGCAATCAATGCTCCTGGGTACATTCAGGTGACTGGGATGGCGCTACAATCAAAGCCAAAACCCTCACCAGGATGGCGATTTCCCGTGCAGGAAAACTCAATCCGTTGGAAATAACTAAAGTCCCGGTCATTACCGAGGCTCTGATTGTAGGGGGTGGAGCTGCTGGGATGAATGCTGCCCTGAACCTCGCCGATCAGGGTTTTCCGGTTCACTTAGTCGAGCGGAAAGATACTCTGGGTGGTAATTTAACAAATTTACGCTATTTTACTTCTAGCAATGGAACTAAGACTGACACAAGCCCCCAAGAATACCTGAACGATATTACAGGCAGGGTTAAATCGCATCCCTTTATCACTACTTACTTGAATACTAGCCTTCTTGAAACTGAGGGCTTTAAGGGAAATTTCACTTCAAAGTTGAAAAAAGATAATGAAATCATTTCCATTGGGCATGGGGTTATCATCGTAGCCACCGGAGGGGTTGAGTATAAGGGCGATGAATATGAATACGGGAAATCCTCTCGAATTAAAACCCAACTTGAATTTGAAGACTTTTTATCGAAACATATATTTGGTGAAAATGGCAAGGAAGAAAAATCTCCTCCTTTAGATCTCCCGGACCGGGTGACGATGATTCAATGTGTCGGTCCTTCTGAGAAGTACTGCAGCCGGATTTGCTGTACCACTGCTCTGAAGAATGCCTTGAAGTTAAAAGAGCTGAAGCCGGAAGCTGAAATCACAATCATTTACCGCGACATTCGAACCTATGGGTTTAAGGAACGATTGTATACCGAAGCCCGGGAAGCTGGTGTGCGATTCATTCACTTCGAGTTTGACCAGAAACCTATAGTGTCCATCAATGAGGGTTCCGGGCGAGATGAACGGGATTTTAAACCACCGGTAACTGTACAGGTCTGGGAACCAATCCTGCAAAGGGAAGTTGAACTTCCATCCGATTATCTCGTCTTGTCCAACCCGATAGTACCGGATCCAGGAACTCAAGAGCTCGCTAATCTTTTAAAATGCTCAACCGACATGGACGGTTTTTTCTTGGAGGCGCACGTCAAACTCCGCCCGGTGGATTTCTCAGCAGAAGGAATTTTCATGGCAGGGCTGGCGCACTATCCAAAATTCCTGGACGAAACCATCGCCCAGGCTCAAGCTGCTGCCTCCCGGGCTGCACGAATACTCTCTCAAGACAGCATACTCACTAACGCAAAAATCGCTCAAGTGGATCCCACAAAATGCGTTGGGTGCCTGACTTGTGTCCGGATTTGCCCCTACAATGTTCCCAAGATTTCTTATGACCTTACTGGCGTGGGAGGGATTGAAGGAGCGGCGTTTATTGAAGCTGCAATTTGCCACGGCTGTGGATCCTGCGCTTCCGAATGCCCTGCGCAAGCTATTCAGATTATGCACAGCACAGATAACCAGACCTTGGAGAAAATCAATTCCCTGCTCCTCGTATTAGAGCATTAAAATGATAAAACTATGGAAGATAACTTTATACCCGAGATAATTGCTTTTTGCTGCCGCTTCTGCGCCTATGCCGCCGCAGACTTGGCCGGCTCAATGCGTCTTGATTATCCTACATCCATTAAAATAATCGAAATGCCTTGTACCGGCAAAGTAGATCCGATCTACATCCTAAAAGCACTTGAAGATGGTGCAGACGGTGTTATGGTTGCTGGTTGACTGCCGGGCGACTGCCATTACCTGGACGGTAATTTACAAGCCCGAAGACGAGTTGAACATATACGAGAATTAATTGAGAAAATTGGATTAGAGGGTCAAAGGATCCAGATGATCAATGTATCGGCAGCTATGGGAGGACAATTCGCCTTTTCCGCCGCAGATATGACCGAAGAAATCAGGCGTTTGGGTCCTAGTCCCATCAAAGGTAATTGAAATAACCTATAATATTCCTGCAACAGCACCTCTCTGTTGAATACAATAGATTATTTCACTGGAGGAAAACGTGCAAGAAAAACCGAGTATCCTAATAGTCGATGATGATCCTGATATCCTCGATGGAATCCTGATGATCCTGGAAACTCAAGACTATCACCTCAGGACAGCACGAGACGGTGTGATGTGCCTGGAACTCCTCGCTGAAGAAAAACCCGATCTATTAATCCTGGACCTGCTCATGCCCCGCATGGATGGATGGGGAGTTATCCGTAAGGTTCGAAGTCAACCCCAGTTCTCTGATATGCCAATAATGGTTCTAACAACGGTTATTGAAGATGCCAGCCGGCGCCGTTATGAACTGGAAACCGGTGTTTCGATGGATATTCAAGCTTATATCGAAAAACCGGCAAAGCCCACACAATTACTGCAGCAAATTGAGAAACATCTGCAATGGAAAACAACCTAACTCCATCTCTGTCAGTTATTGCTGAACGGTTAAGCAAATCTGAAATATTCAACACTTTATCTGAATCTGATTTGTTGGATATTGCTGATTTCTGCTACGAGGAAACATACCAGGATGGTCAAAAAGTCTTCATAGAAGGAGAGCCAGCAAAGAAGATTCTGATTGTTGAAAGAGGGAAATTGGCGATTGAAAAAAAGATCCAGTTAGGGAGGCACTCAACTCCCCGAAATGCCACCATTGCCTACGTTGCACCCAATCAAGTTGCCGGGTTTTCGACACTCACCTCTCCCCATTTTCATTCTGCTACATTAACCGCCATTGAACCCACCCGTGTTTTACTAATTGATGGAAGTAATATCCGCGATTATCTATCATCAAATACTGAAGCGGGATATCTGGTATATTGCGCTCTTACAAGCTTAGTCCGAGGCCGCTACCGCAGCGCCACAGATACCATGACTTATTTCCTCTCCATCGTTTCCCACGAACTGCGGTCACCACTGGCTGCCATTGAGAATTATTTACAAACTATTCTGGGAGGATATGCAGGGGACCTGAACCCAAAACAAGAACGGATGTTGAATCGATGTATCATCAGGGTTAAAGATCTTTCAGCCCTGATTAGTGATGTTGTAGATTTAGCCCGTATGCGTCCGGAGCAAATCCAGGCTGATTTTGAATGGTTTGATCCAGGTGAAGTTGGCCGAGAATCCATTGATGATGCCCGCCTGGCCGCAACAGAGAAAAATATCCAAATCAAAATACATCCACCTTCGTCATTTAAACCCATAGTCGGCAGCCGGCGAAGAATGCGCCAGGTTTTTACAAACCTACTGCACAATTCGATTAAATTTTCTCCGGCAGGGTCAACTGTATTCTTCAAGGCCTGGTATGAAGACGATGCCTTGATTTTTGAAGTTGAAGACAGCGGACCAGGTATACCTCTTGAAGATCTTCCCTTAATCTTTACTGATTTCTTCCGGGCAAGCAATGTTGGTGATTCTCCCGGCGCAGGTTTAGGCCTCTCAATCGCAAAAAAGATAATGGATGCCCATCATGGTGAGATTCAAGTCAAAAATCTTACTTCAGAAGATGGATCAGTAACAGGAAGTCGTTTTTCCGTCATCATTCCCTTGAATTTGAATACACCAGATATGCGAAGAAGAGACCTGGAACCAGAAGCTGAATTCTAAATAATCCGGGTCAACCAATACAGGTTTGGTGAAAACGTATGGAGCAAGAACTCTACTCTCCCCATTCCACCGAGGCTTTCAATCCTGCTGACAATTTCCAGAATAAGGATAATGAATCTGTTGTTGGTTCAGTCCTTGTTGTTGGAGGTGGAATTGCCGGGATGCAGGCTTCGCTGGATCTCGCAGATCAGGGATTCAAGGTGTACCTGGTGGAAAAACAATCAGCGATTGGGGGGAAAATGGCTCAGCTGGATAAAACATTTCCTACCAATGATTGTGCCATGTGCAATATATCTCCCAAACTCGTAGAGACAGGGCGCCATCCAAATATAGAAATTCTTACTAATGCCAGCGTTCTGGACATCTCTGGTAAGAAGGGAAATTTTTCAGTGCGAGTCCGTCAGGAACCCCGCTTTATCGACATTGAAAAATGTGTCGCCTGTAACGACTGTGTAGAGGTTTGCCCAGTCATTATTCCAGACCTATTTAATGAGAACCTCATTTCAAGGACTGCTGTATTTAAACAGTACCCTCAAGCCATACCCAATGCTTATGCAATCGAAAAAGCCGGGATAGCTCCCTGCAGGGATGCTTGTCCAACCGGGCAAAGAGCACAGGGTTATATTGCCCTGATCCGAGATAGCAGATGGGAGGACGCACTTCGAGTAATTAAGATGGATAATCCCTTTCCAGGTATCTGTGGAAGGATATGCAATCACCGCTGCGAAGATGTCTGCAATCGTGCAAAATTGGACGAACCGATCAATATCAGAGCCTTAAAACGGTTTGTGACCGACAAAGTTTATCAAAACGCCCGGCAACCCATTGACCCAGTTGAGATTATTCACCCGGATAAAAGAGTTGCTGTTATTGGTGCAGGTCCTTGTGGATTAACTGCCGCCCAAGATATTATCCGGGAAGGGTACCCAGTGACTGTCTTTGAAATATTACCCGTGGCTGGAGGAATGCTCAGGGTAGGTGTGCCGGAGTATCGTTTGCCCTCTGAAATCGTGGATAGAGAAGTCCAGGACATCATAGATCTGGGTGTGGACCTCAAGCTAAACCATCGCATTGATAACATTGATGATATTTTTGACAGCGGATACAATGCGGTACTTATTGCTGTAGGTGCTCATGAAGGAGTCCGCCCGCCAATTCCAGGAGCAAATTTAGAGAGTGTACTTGTCAGCACTGGTTTCTTGCGTGATGTAAGAATAGGCCAAAGTCCAGAAATCGGTAATCGTGTTGCTGTAATTGGAGCCGGAGATGTCGCAATGGATGTTGCCCGCACCGCATTGCGACTTAACGCTGAAGTGCACGTTGTCTACCGGCGCCGGGCTGAAGACGCATCAGCTGGTGAGGAAGAAATTCGACATGCAAATGAGGAAGGTATTATCTTTCATTTTCAGACAAATCCCACGGAGATTGTCAGCAAAGGAAATGGAAACCTTGCCGGTATGTGGTGTGTAAAAACAGAATCAGGGTCAATCGACAAATCAGGCAGACCCAAACCCGTAGTAATTCCTGATACGAAACACTTTGTTCCTTGTGATACAGTGATCTTCGCGGTTGGCCAGCGTGCAGGTCTTGCATTCATTCCTGATGATGCAGGTGTAGGTATAACCGAACAGCAGACTATTGCGATTAATCCCAATACGTATGCCGCCACCCGGGAAGGTGTATTTGCTGCTGGGGATAGTATTGCAGGAACTGCCTTTGTGATTGAGGCCATTGCCAGCGGCCACACAGCAGCCCGGTCTATCATTCGTTATCTTCAGGGAAAACATCTCGAACCAGCCCGAAAGCCTCCTCTACCCGTGGTTGAGTTATCTCAACAGGACATTGAAGACCGCGTAATCCGAGGTGAAATCAAACGGAAACCTCGCGTACCTTTGCCAGAAACTCCAATCGAAAATCGAATAACAAATTTTAATGAAGTTGTACTTGGATACGATGAGGAACGAGTCCAGGAAGAAGCAGCTCGTTGTTTGGCTTGCGGAATTTGCTCTGAATGTATGTCCTGTGTATTCGCCTGTGGAACTGATGCAATTGATCATAATATGATCGCGATTGATAAAACCCTCAGCGTAGGAGGATTGATATTAGCACCCGGCTACCAGACCTATCGAGCTGAGCTTTCTGAGGAATATGGTTTCGGCCGCTATCCAAATGTCCTCACATCCATCCAGTTTGAGCGTCTTTTATCAGCTTCCGGACCAACTTTTGGTCATATCAAGCGCCCCTCCGATGACATCCCTCCGCGAAGGATTGCATTTATTCAGTGTGTTGGTTCAAGAGATAAGGACCATGATTACTGCTCATCAATATGCTGCATGGCTGCCACAAAAGAGGCGGTAATCGCAAAAGAACACCATCCTGAGTTAGAGATCCACATTTTTATGATGGATATGAGAGCGTTTTCAAAAGGATATTGGTCCTATTTTATCCGCGCCCGGGATCAATCCGGCATCCATTATCATCGCTGCCGGATTTCCGAGGTCTCTGAAGATCCTGACACCCATAACCTGTTTTTGCAGTATCCTCCCGAGTCTGGTAGCCCCAATTCAATAGTCAAGGACAACTTTGACATGGTGATACTTTCTGTGGGTATGGAGATATCAGAGGATGTCAGAGTATTAGGACGCCAGTTGGGGATTGATCTAAACGAGTATGGATTCTGTCATAACGTCGAATTCAATCCCATTGAAACAAGTGTTCCTGGAATTTTTGCTGTTGGTCCTTTCCGAGAACCCAAAGATATACCCGAATCTGTGATAGAAGCCAGCGGAGCAGCAGGCGCCGTCGGCGCTTTCCTTAACAAAGCACGATTTACTCAGACAAGAACAGTTGAATTTCCTGCTGAAAAAGATATTAGCTGCGACCCTCCCCGGGTAGGTGTATTTGTGTGCCACTGCGGCACAAATATCGGAGGTTATCTTGATGTTCCTGAAGTCACTGAATATGCCTCCACCCTTCCTCTGGTAGTTCATGCGGAAGCCAACCTTTATTCTTGTTCTCAAGACAGCATCAAACATATTACTAAAACTATCAAAGAGGAACAGTTAAACCGAGTAGTTGTTGCTAGCTGTACTCCCCTAACCCATCAACCCCTCTTTCAGGACAGCATTCGTGACGCCGGACTCAATCCCTTTTTGTTTGAAATGGCAAATATCCGTAATCAATGCTCCTGGGTTCATTCCACTGATAGAAAAAAAGCCACCTTAAAAGCAAAAGAACTGGTGCGGATGGCTGTTGCGAAAGCCATTAAGCTTACTGCCCAGACCACCGTAGACGTACCCGTTGAGAAAAAAGCCCTTGTCGTAGGAGGCGGTGCTGCCGGTATGACGGCAGCTTTAACATTAGCAGATCAAGGTTTCCCAGTCCACCTGGTAGAAAATAATTCTGAACTCGGAGGACAGCTCCGTCATCTTTACACTCCTATAAATAATAAAGATCCCCAATTAATCCTGAAGGATCTCATCCAGAGAACAGTTACTCACACAAATATTACTACCCATCTAAATGCCCATGTAGCAGAAACCAGCGGATTCAAAGGAAATTTTTCCAGTCAAGTTACTGATAGCAAGAGACATGAAGAAACTACTATTCGCCATGGTGTTACAATCCTCGCTACTGGCGGCCAGGAATATCGAGGAACAGATTATGGTCTCGGTAGTGATCCCCGGATAATCACTCAGCAAAACCTGGAAGAACTCATTTCCGAACGGGCTGATAAACCGGGTGCTAAACCATTTAACTCAGTGGCAATGATCCAATGTGTTGGACCGGCAGAAAACTACTGCAGCAGAATTTGCTGTACCACTGCTCTCAAGAACGCCTCGGCAATAAAAAAGCACTTTCCAGATACTCAGGTGAGTATTATCTATAAGGACATCAGGGTTTATGGTTTCAATGAGATGTTATATACTCATGTTCGGGATCAAGGTGTAATTTTTTTCCGGTATGATGATGATCACAAGCCCGAAGTAATAATTAACCAATCTCGTAATTCCAATTCACCCCAAGTCGAAACGGGTTCAACTCTGACTGTATCAATCTGGGACCAGCCGCTGCAAAAGGTCGTTGAGATCCACCCGGATCTGGTTGTCTTATCTATGCCGGTCATCCCTAACTTCAATATGAAGGAATTGGCAAATCAATTTAAAGTATCAATCGATAATGACGGCTTTTTCCTTGAAGCTCACGTAAAATTACGTCCGGTGGATTTTTCGACAGAAGGAATATTCATGGCAGGTCTGGCTCATTATCCCAAACTTCTTGATGAAAGCATAATCCAAGCCCAGGCAGCCGCCTCAAGAGCTTCGGTAATACTCAGTAAAGATTATCTCAAAGCAGGGGGTGGGATAGCTGTCGTCGCACAACAATATTGTACAGGCTGTTTAACCTGCGTCAGAGTTTGTCCATTTCAAGTTCCTGTAATTCAAGCTGATGTTCTTGGTGTTGGAGATTTGTTTGGAGCAGCCTTCATTGAACCTGCAATATGTCAGGGCTGCGGTATTTGTGTCGCAGAATGCCCGGCAAAAGCTATTGACCTAATGCATTACACTGAAGACCAATTAAGGTCAAAAGTCACTGCGCTCTTAAACCCTGAAGGGTTTTTGCTGGAGGTAATCTAATTAAACATGACAGATGTCCAGATTGTCGAATAATCAGCAATGGAGTATAAATCTCGTGAACAACAAAACTAATGATTTCCAGATTGTAGCTTACTGCTGTAAGCACTGCGCTTACGCGGCAGCCGATCTGGCAGGAGGGCTAAGAATGCAATACTCTCCTGCGATAAAAGTCGTTGAATTACCCTGTACCGGAAGACTCGACATTTTAACGGTGCTTGAGTCTTTTGAGCAAGGTGCTGACGGTGTGATGGTAGCAGGTTGACTTCCAGGTGACTGCCATTACCTGTACGGTAATACACACGCTGAAAATAGAATAAAATATCTCCAATCTTTATTGGAAATCATTGGTATCAACCCTGAGAGAGTTCAAATGTATAATCTATCGGCCGCAATGGCAGCCGAGTTTATTGAAAACACAAAAACTATGGCGAATAAAATTAAATCTCTCGGACAAAACCCATTAAAATCCAACCCCTGATCTCAGGATGATGGAACTCCCCCTGTTGTTGGTGGAAGTACTTTATTAGAGGAGCATGGAATGATTACCGGCGAACAAAAATCCCTGGAGGAAATTCAAACATTACTTGGAGAAGCCAAAAAGGTGCTGGTTGCAGGTTGCGGCACTTGCGTCACTGTCTGCTTTGCAGGAGGGTCAAGAGAGGCACAAATATTATCCTCTTCATTGCGGATGGCTTCAAAATTGAATGGACACCCACAAGATGTAACTGATGTAACTGTTCAACGGCAGTGTGAATGGGAATATCTTGATGAGATCGAAAAAGAAATTGCGGATGCGGATATAGTGCTCTCCCTGGCCTGCGGCATTGGTGTCCAGGCGATTGCTGAGCATTTTCCCAAAAGCTGGGTAGTTCCCGGCCTCAATACAACATTCTTAGGCATCCCCTTGGAACAGGGAGTCTGGGAAGAGCGCTGCGCTGCCTGCGGAGACTGCATCCTGGGGTTGACCGGGGGAATCTGCCCCATCGCCCGTTGTTCAAAATCTCTGCTGAATGGGCCTTGCGGTGGATCTGAAGACGGGCACTGTGAAATCGACCCGGAAGTTCCTTGCGCCTGGCAGCTAATATATGACCGGCTTACCAGTATGGGGAAAGAAGATACAATGCTTGAATTACAACCCCCGAAGAATTGGCAAGTTTCCAGGAATGGCGGTCCCAGGAAAATCATCCGCGAAGACCTGAGATTGATCTTAGATGAAGCCTGAGTTGAGGAGAATTCATTGATGAGCAGTAAAAACAACGGTTATCTGGTAGGTTCAAATTTAGAAAAAGTGCTCCGCGAAGGTCATTTTGCTGTCACCGGGGAACTCGGACCCCCTCAGAGCGCAGACCCTGAAGTCATCCGGGAAAAAGCTGCCCTGCTTAAAGGATATATAGACGCAGTTAACATCACTGATAATCAAACAGCTATTGTCCGTATGTCCAGCATCGGTGCCGGCACATTGGTTCTCCAGGAAGGTTTGGAACCAGTCATCCAAATGACTTGCCGCGACCGCAACCGGCTGGCGATACAAGCTGATTTACTGGGTGCCCATGCCTTGGGTATGCGTAATTTGCTTTGCTTGACTGGCGACCATCAAATTTTTGGCAATCACCCCACGGCAAAAAACGTTTTTGATATAGATTCTCTGCAGTTGGTTCATATGGTCGCCGAGATGCGCGATAAAGCAATTTTCCAGTGCGGTGATGAGTTTAAAGGGAAAACAGCTGGCTTCCTGGTTGGCGCCGCGGCAGCCCCTTTTGCCGATCCGACTGATTTCAGACCATTACGCTTGGCGAAAAAAGTCAAAGCCGGAGCAAATTTCATTCAAACCCAGCTGGTATATGATGTAGATGAATTTAAAAAGTATATGAAAAAAGTCAGAGACCTGGGAGTTCATAAAGAAACCTTTATCCTTGCGGGAGTAGGTCCCCTCAAAAGCCCTGGAATGGCCAAGTATATGAAAAATAATGTTCCCGGTATTCTTGTCCCGGACGAAGTCATCGATAGAATGAACGAGGCAGGTAAAGAATGGAAGGGGAAAAAAGCTTCTGACCTTAAACCGGAAGAGAAAAAAGCTCGCTCAAAAGCTTGGCGGGCGGAAGGTATCCAGATCTGTATCGACCTTATCAAAGATATCAAAAAAATTGATGGCGTGTCTGGTGTTCACATTATGGCAATCGAATGGGAGGAAGCGGTTAAGCCGATTGTTGAGGGAGCTGGCCTTTATCCGCGTCCAGTAGTAAATTAATTCTTTTATCAGTAATATTTCCTAGAGGAAAACAAATGTCAGAAGAAACCAAGGTCTCAGAAAAGCCAACAATTACAATCAATGGGAATCTGGCAGCCAGGGTCCAGGAAGAAATCGGAGAAAACGTATATCTTTGTTATCAGTGTGTCAAGTGCACCAGCGGATGTCCCGTGGCACAGTATTTTGATTGGCAGCCTAACCAGATCATGCGTGCAATTCAGCTAGGCCAGGAAGACATTGCCCTGGAATCAAAAACTCCCTGGCTGTGTGCCTCCTGCCTGACGTGCACAACACGCTGTCCGCAGGGTTTGGATATAACGGCAATCATGGAGTTCTTAACCCGGGAAAGTCTTAATAGAGGATATAAACCCAAAGTCCCCGGAACAGATCAATTTAACAAAGCCTTCATGAGGGAAATTAACCTCTGGGGTCGTTCCTATGAGCCAGGACTGATGGCCGAGTTGATTATGCATAATCCCAAATCAATCGTGGACGATTTTCAGCTTTATCTGAAATTCTTTCAGAAAGGAAAAGTGAGTCTACTGCCCCACCCTGCCAAAATGCCCAGCAAGAAACAGGTAAAGCCTGTACCCAACGCTGCTGACACAGTCGCCTATTATCCCGGATGTTCTCTGGAGACCACGGCTACTGAATATAACCATTCCACATTAGCAGTTTGTGATGCTTTGGATTTCCCGCTGGCAGAACCGAAAGGTTGGGTTTGCTGCGGCAGTTCAGCTGCCCACAGAGCCGACCCTGAAGCAGCACTGCACCTTCCGCTGGAGAATTTGGCGTTGATAGAAAGACACGGCTATAAAGAAGTTGCCATGCCATGTGCCGCCTGCTTCAACCGTCATAAAGCTGCCCAATATGAAATCAGGCAGCATCCCGATCACAAAAAAACTGTCGATGAGCTCATGGGTTACGAATATCAGGACCAGGTTCAAGTCAGTACCATGATTGAAGCCATTTACAATCATGTTGGCCCTGACAAGTTAGCGGAGAAAACCAAGAAACCACTTAGTGATATTAAACTGGTTTGTTACTACGGCTGCCTGCTTACCCGCCCACCAGAAGTCACCGAAGCCAAACATCCGGAGTATCCCCAGGATATGGATTTGTTGATGAAAGCGATAGGAGCAGAAGTGTTGGATTGGTCCTATAAAACAACATGCTGCGGTGCGGGCCACTCGCTAACTAGACCAGATATTGTAGTGGACTTAAGCGGTTCTCTGGTTCAACATGCCTTGGACCAGGGAGCGGATGCCATTGCCGTCGCCTGTCCTCTCTGCCATATGAACCTGGATGCACGCCAGTTCCAGATGGATGTTGATAAACCGCTGCCGATTTTATATTTCACCCAATTGATGGCGATCGCTCTTGACCTTCTGCCCAAAGCAGCTGCTCTTCACAAAAACATCGTCGATCCCCGACCGATGTTAATCCAGAAGAAGCTCATCAAGAGCTGAAGCTCTAACGATTGCTGCTAATAATCTAATAATATTAAATAATCCTGGAAGAGATCTGCCGAATTGTAAATCTATTCCAGCCATTTAAAAAACTATTCATCACCGAACGCAGAATATCATCACTATCTGGGTTAGGGTACTAAGGTATATTCTACAGATTGACATGGTTTTTTTCATAGATTAAACTATCAATAAAGGGTGTCACAAACTGAAAAGTCACACCTTGTCTACTCATTTATAAAATGGAAGTCATTTAATACCTCGAAGGAGGCTCTCGTGTATAAAAAATTATTTATTCCAGGTCCAACCCATGTAGATGATGAAATCCTTGAAGCTATGTCAATACCAATGATTGGGCACAGGGATAAACTTTACTCAGATCTCCATGGAGAAGTTGTTACCAAACTGAAAAAATTTTTAAAAACAGACGGCCGTATTTACCTATCAACCTCATCCTCAACTGGCATGATGGAAGGATCTATCCGCAATTGTGTCAAGAAAAAAGCCCTGATGACAGATTGCGGGGCCTTTTCCAAGCGCTGGGTGGAAGTTGCCCAATTAAACGGCAAAGAAGTTGATGTCATCAAAGTGGATATGGGTCAGGCAACTACCCCTGAAATGGTGGATGAATACCTTTCGAAAGGTGGTTTCGACTCTGTTTGCATCACCCATAATGAGACTTCTACCGGCGTGATGAACCCGCTCGAAGAAATAGGAAAACTTGTAAAAGAGAAATATCCAGAAGTCCTTGTTCTGGTTGATGGTGTAAGTTCCATGGGCGGAGTGGAAATTAAAGTAGATGAATGGGGTCTGGATGTAGTTCTCGCAGGAACTCAAAAAGCTTTCGCCCTGCCCCCCGGATTATGTGTAGTCACTGTCAGCAAGGCAGCCTTCGCGCGCGCTGCTGAGGTCGAGAACAAAGGGTACTATTTTAACTTTGAAGTTCTTGAGAAGAAGGCAATTATAAATCAAACACCAGCAACCCCGGCAATCAGCATCATCAATGCGCTGAATGTCCAGCTGGATCGGGTATTTAAAGAAGGTGTTGAAAAGCGTTTTCAGCGCCACATTGATATGGCAGAATTTGTCCAAGCTTGGGCAAAAAAGAATTTTGATCTTTACAGTGATGAAAATTATCTGTCGACCACTGTGACCAATGTGCACAATACCCGCGGTATTGATGTTGTGGAATTAAACGCTGAACTTGCGAAACGCGGTGCTATGTTATCAAATGGTTATGGTGCTTTAAAAGGCAAATGTTTCAGAATCGCTCATATGGGCGACCTTCAGGTTGCTGATGTGAAGTGGCTTACCGAGCAAATTGATGACATTTTAGGCCTTTAACATCCCAAACAGGCGTCGTCCCTTAAGACAATGCCTGTTCTTTTTATAACCTGTGAGGAAACTATGAAAGTACTTATATGTGATGCGACTGATCCAAAAGCTCTAAAAATGATTGAGGAAGCGGGTATTGAGGTGGTGAACCAACCCGACATCACCCCCGAGGAACTACTCGAGGTTATAGCAGAATATCCTTGTATGGTTGTCCGAAGCAGAACAAAGGTCACCAGAGAGGTTATTGACGCCGGCACTTCTTTGAAAGCCATAGTCCGGGCGGGGGTCGGATTAGACAATATTGACGTTGGCTATGCGAAAGAAAAAGGGGTTTCTGTCCTCAATACCCCCAGTGCCTCAACTCAGTCAGTAGCCGAATTAACCATCGCCTATCTAATGGCGCTCGCTCGGAACATCCCCCTGATGACAGCTTCCATGAAAGCTGGAAAATGGGAAAAGAAATCCTTCCTGGGCAGTGAAATATCAGGAAAAATATTGGGACTAATTGGATCCGGAAGAATTGGCCAAGCCGTTGCAGACCGGGCAATTGCGCTGGGCATGACCGTGATGGCTTATGATCCTTACGTTACCCAACTTCCCAATATAACTCTGGCGGAATTGGATGATATACTGGCGGAAGCTGACTATATCAGTTTGCACGTTCCTCACACAGATGAAACCCATAATATCCTTGATGCTGCTGCGTTCGCAAAAATGAAGGATGGCGTGTATATTATCAATTGCGCCCGGGGGGGAACGATCGACGAAGACGCACTTTATCAGGCAATTCAAAACGGCAAAGTCGCCGGCGCTGCCCTGGATGTATATGCGGAAGAACCCCTCACCAATCCCAAACTGTTTTCCCTGGACCAGGTGATTGGATCACCTCATATCGGTGCAGGTACTGGTGAAGCAAAAGAACGGGTAGGCCAGGTTGCTGCCCAAAAGGTTATTGAAACCTTAAAGGGTTAATGGAGTATTTATGGCAGTGATAAAACCATTTCGAGCAATTCGATACAACCAGGAAAAAATTAAAAATATCAATCATGTTATCAGTCAGCCTTACGACCGGGTCAGGTACGGGCTCCAGGATGAATATTACGCCCTGAGTGATTACAATGTCACCCGCATTATCAAGGGGAAAGAATTTGCTAGTGATTCTGCTAATGATAACGTGTATACCCGGGCAAAAGGGTTCCTCACCCAATGGTTAACGGATGGAATCCTTCTCCGGGAGGACAAACCCGCCTATTATGTTTACCACCAGACTTTCCCTTTGCCTTCAGGCAAAACAATCACTAGAAAAGCGTTCATTTGTGCTATTGAGTTGGCAGGATTTGAGGAAGGCATTGTCTTACCGCATGAAAAAACTCACGCAGGTCCCAAAGTAGACCGCCTAAATCTGACCCGGGCAACAGAAACTTATTTTGGGAATATTTTTATGCTCTACCCGGATTCAGAGAATCGGATTGATGCCCTTTTTGACCAGGCAATCAATCGCCCAGCTGACATCGAAGCCAAGGAACTGCATGAGAAAGATGTGCTTCATCAAGTCTGGGTAGTCACAGATCCAGCGATAATTGATCAGGTAAACAATGAGATGGCACCAAAAAACAACCTGATAATAGCGGACGGCCATCACCGTTATGAAACCGCCTTGACATATCAGGAAGAAATGCAGAATAAATTTCCAGATGCCCCTCCGGCTGCCGGGTTTAATCACAGAATGGTTGCTATGGTGAGTATGAGTGATCCCGGATTGACCATTCTCCCTACTCACAGGTTAATTTTTGATTATCAAAAAATGGGCAGCGAGACTATTTTAGAAAAAACCGCGGATTATTTCACTGTTGAGAAACTTTCAAACCGGGCCGATCTGGAAGAAAAAATGGCTCAAGCGGTGGATCAATTCGGAAAATTCGGTTTCGCTTGCCGGGAAGGGTATTATCTACTGACATTAAACAAACCGGGAATCATGAATTCACTTGCCCCGGACCGTGCCCAGGCCTGGCAGGATCTTGATGTAAGTATTCTGCATAAACTGCTTCTCAGCCATATTATGGACATCGACGAGAAGAAAATTGACAATCTGGAAAACATCAAGTATCTCAGGGAACTGGACATGGGGTATGATGAAGTGGAAAAATCAGGGACATCATATCTGTTTATCCTGAATGCCACCCGGATTGAGCAAGTCACTGCCTGCACCGATATCGGGGAAAAAATGCCTCAAAAATCGACTGATTTTTATCCCAAAATTGTCACTGGCTTTGCGATGCTGCCTGTCAGTCCTGATGAACGGCTGTAATTCATTACCCATGCAACATAAATCCGGTTCCTTTACTGGAGTGCACTCCAAAAGGTGGACAAATAAATAAAAGCCTTTCATAGATGATTATACAAACTGACGTCTGATTTCCAAAGGCGTCAGTTTTGTTTTATGTGCCGACTGAAGTCGTAGCAGGAGCTACGCTGAGCATCCCTCTCCAAGGATGCATAAATTTTCTATGGATTACTGGATAAGTGGAAAGCTTAAGCATCGACGGAGGTCGATGCTCGGCACCAGCCCAAAGCTGGGACTTCAGTCCCCTGGTAAAGATCGTGATAAACAGGAGATCGCTTCGTCTCTGAGCTCCTTAAGATTCCAGTTTATGGAAAGATCCATCCTTATATCAAAAACACCTCCTATATTTTTTTATACGAGTGGTGTTTTATTTTGTGTCCTGTTTTTTGGGGTCAGTTCAAACCTGGAACCGGATTTTTTTTATGCTAATAACAGTTTGCTTTTAATTACAGCTTATTCTTTCCTGTCCAACCATAATTCCCGATATTCGCGGTTCCAATCCTTCAGATAAAAACGAACAGCTAAGATCCATCCCACCACCAATGCAGTCCAGAATAAGGTCTCCCGGAAACCAATAAGCCAGAGGACCGGTGCAATGCTTAATCCCGCCGCAGCACTCCCTCGGGCTGCATGCCCATAGAGAAGAACCAGGCTTATCAAGACAGCCAATGTGATCAATCCACCAGTGATGTTGATGGCCAAAAACCCTCCAAATGCAGCTGCCAGCCCCATCCCACCCCGAAATTGAGCAAAAATGGGCCAGCAATGGCCGATGACTGTTAAAGTCGCAGTTAAAATAATCACGGGTAGAGAATACCCTCGGAGAACGGCAAAATATGTTGGTAAAAACCCTTTGCTTATATCGAGGATTAAGACAATCACACCGGGAAACCACCCTACCTGGCGGATAGTATTCGTGGCTGAAGCGTGTCCAGATCCGTCATCCCTGATATCTATTCCAGCTACCAGGCTAGAGATCCACAATGAAAATGGCAGGGATCCTGCAAGGTAACCAAGCAGAGGAAAAAACCAGCCTGAGGAAAACAATGTTTGTAAATTCATAGGATTCTAGGTATTTAGAATAATACACCAAACGGGGTTAAAACGATTACCAAACCTCTTCCCACTAGTGCTGTAACCATAGCAATCACAACACTCAAAGCAGCAATGATCAACATATCTCTGGTATTTAATTCCTTTCTGAGAGCAGCCAGTGTGGCTAAACAGGGGATATAAAACACAACAAATATCGTAAAAGTGATCATTTGTTCCGGATTTAAAGCCTGAGAGATATCAGTGACATTTAATGCCTGCCGGAGCATAATCATTGACAACTCTTTTCTCAGCACTCCAAATATCAGAGGTACACCCACTGCAGAAGGTAAGCCCAAAAGCCAGGTAAAAGGGCGGGTTATCAGGTTCAAGATATCCGCAAAATTATAACGGATCGCCAGCTCAAGAAAGATACTGCCCACGATCAGCATCGGCCAAGCTTCTATTACAAATTCCTTCGCTCTGAACCAGGTCTTGTTCAGCAGTGTCTTTAATGTCGGCATCCGATAAGGAGGGATTTCCAGGATTAATCCCGGTGATTCTTTGAGTATACGCCAGGATAAAATTCTCCCTGTCAGCGCGATCACGATGATGTTAAAGATATAGATCAGCAGTGCAATTTTTGATCCCAGGTAAAATGCGACCAATCCAAATATCACGGCAATTCTTGCTGAGCAAGGAACCATGATAGATAAGGTTGCAGCAAGGAAACGATCCCTCCTTTCTTCCAGGGTCCTGGTAGCCATTACAGCAGGTACATTACATCCATAACCGAGGATAAAGGGAATAATGGCTTTGCCGTGCAAACCCATCCGCTGCATTAATGAATCCATTAAGAATGCCAATCGCGGCAGGTATCCAATATCCTCCAAAAATCCCATTCCTAACAAAAAAGGCAATAAATATGGCAGTACGATGGCTACTCCCCCAGCGATTCCCTGCAAGGCACCGGTAAGAATGTCAGTGAGGAGAGATCCCAACCCGGTGAACCTGTTCAGATTGGCTATCATTCCATCAAATAAGGAGATTAATGGACCTTCAATCGCTGAACCGGCTAGATAAACTGAATGAAAGAAAGCCCACAAGATACCAAGCAAAATCACATAGCCCCAAAAAGAATGAAGCAGGATATCATCAGCCCGTGTTTGCCAGGTGACACGCTCTTCGCCTCTGATCATCACCTGCTTGGTCAGGTCTTGCGCCAGGGCATGGCGCTCCTCGGAAAAAACCCAATTGGGAGTTTTCCCCTGCTTTTCAGTGACCTGCTGGATGAATGTATCTATATCTTTCCTCAACTCCAGGTGTTCAAATTCGGAATCATTGAGCAGCTCGCTCCCATCTTCCAGAAGGCGGATAGCCAATGCTTCCCGATCCCAATCCGTATTCAAATCCTGAAGGTTATTGCTCAGCTCCAGAATAATTTCCTCCACTTGTTGGTTTTTGTAAGGAATTCTTTTCACAGATTTACCGTTCCTGCCTGCATCCAGGACGGTGGTAAACAGCGGTCTAATTCCCCTACCCTTGCTGGCAATAAGAGGTAAAACAGGCACTCCAAGGATCTGCTGCAGGTGAGGTCCATCTATTGTTATCCCCTTTCGGGCAGCTTCATCCATCATATTCATACCCACTACCAGCGGTTTACCCAGTTCTAGCAATTCAAGAGTCAGTTCCAACCCCTGCACGAGAAGTGACGCATCAACCAGGTTCAAAATGACATCCACGTGATTGGAGGATAAATAGCGGATAACTTCTTTTTCAGCCAAATTGGACGCGGTTAACGAGTAAGTTCCCGGTAAATCAACCAGGTCTATTGTTTCCCCAATTACCTTGACACTGCTTTCTGTATATGTGACTGTAGTACCAGGGAAATTGCCAGTATCCGCTTTATATCCTGCCACTTGATTAAAAAGGGTACTTTTTCCGCAGTTCGGCTGCCCAATTAACGCTACTCGCATACCTTGACCTCAATCTTCCCTGCCACGCCTCGCCCCAGCGCAATAGATCTGCCATTAGCTTCCACCAGGAGTGGACCATTAAAAGGTGCCCTTTTAGTGACTATGATGCGATCACCCGGCATTAATCCCAGCTGTCTAAGTTTTAAAGAGATTCCCCTCCCCCCTTTAAAACTTACAATTTCTACTTGAACGTTGTCATCGATGTTTATTAATTTCATTTAATTCCCGTGGGGTGAAATCTGAATTCTCGAATTTTTCGTTTATTTATTCTACTATTGGTTGAACATACACTTTCTCGGCCAACTCATGAGAAAGGACCAAGTGTTCTCCCCGAATGAGAATCAGCATGGATGTGTCATCCACTGCCATAACCTGTACCTCTTCACCGGGTTTTATTTCGTTTTTCAACAAATATCCTATCTCTATTTTTTCACCGTCTAAGTGGGTGATTTTCGCTTCATCCCCAGGAGATAATCCCAATAGGGGAACTACAAAATTACCTTTCGAAACGGTTTTTGACCAGGGGATGGGTTCACCGCGAGGATTTACCTGGGGTTGTTCCAGGAACCCTTCCAGACGATTCGCCAGGTCATCCTGAGTATAATGCTCCAGTTGACAGGAAATTTCATGAGCCTCTTCAAAATCAAAACCGAGTTTTCCAACCAGGAAAACTTCCCATAAGCGGTGTTTCCTGATGATGTTCCGGGCTAATTTCTCTCCCTTTTCGGTGAGAATTACACCTGAATAAGGCACATAATTTAACAGGTGCTCTTTTTCTAATTTCCGGCACATTTCGTTTATTGAAGCCGGCGTTAAACCCATTTCTTCCACCAGGAGCGGCACCGGCAGAGGACTTTCCCGTTCACGCATCCGGTAGATGGTTACCAGGTACATCTGGATATTTTCACTTTGGGATTGATTAGAGACCACCATTTTATGGCATACCTCAACTTATTTCCGGTCTAATGTTCAGGCTTGCCTAATCTTACCATGGTTTCTTGTATTGTTTGGATATTTTTTCGATCAAACAAAGATGAAGAATGAAACAAAAAAAGCCCGGAATGTGTTCCAGGCTCTTAATTATATTCATCGCCTCGTTATTTTTCAATGAAATTCATCAAGATGAGATTTTTCTGGCAGTCGTTATATGTGGTGAAGAAAATTCTCTCAGACAAAGGATTTCCATCCAAACTGAACAGCTGGACCCAGGCGGTTGATTCACTGTCAGAAGGAGATGTGCCAAGGGTTAATTCATATCCCCCCGGACCATAAGCCCGATCGGTTTCAAGCTCTGCTAATGGCATGGTCATGTCTTCCACAACCGGCGCCCCGGCAATTTTGCCTCCGGCCTTAATAATGATATTTATCTGAACTTGTCCCCCACTGCTGAATATCTGCCCCGCAACCCCCAGCCAATCGCAGCCCAACTCCTCATGCGCAAAATTGCTTAAGTAATAGGGATTCATCACTTGTAATTGGTAGGGTACAGGAGTCGCTGTAGAGGTAGGTCGAGGTGTAGAGGTAGGTCGAGGTGTAGAGGTAGGTCGAGGTGTAGAAGTAGGTCGAGGTGTAGAGGTAGGTTGAGGTGTAAATGTTGGTGTGGAAGTTGCTGTTGCCGTAGGCGTTGATGTTGAAATTGGTGCAGCTGTGTTCTCCGGAGTGTGGGAGGCCGTCTTGGTAACCGTTGCTTTTGGCGTCTCGCTCGGGGGAACACTGGTCGAAGTCGCCTCCGGAGTCGCAGAAGGCAGATCATCAACTCGAATCACCACCTCACTGGTTACAGATGCCAGAAAAGGTAAATCAGTAAAACGGGGTGTTCGAATAGTGATGGTTGAATCCATGGGAGGCAGGGTAGGAATTGCCCCGCAGGAAGAGAGCAGCACCGTGATGAACAGCAGCAGCAGAAGCTTTCGGATTGATTTCATAATTGTCTCTTTTATATAAATATAACCAACAGTCAGATCCAGCTATCGGACCCGATATCTTGTTCTTTAACCTGTTATAGTGCAAGTTCCTTGCCAATCCAGGTTTCGAAATCCCCTGCTCTCCCCCAGCAAGGATTGACTAGTTTCCCTTTTCAATGCTACAATCCTTTCGATCTTTGTTCACTTGGAAAATTGGAGTTTTTGATGACCTCACCATTGTCGGTGAAAGCATTGGCGGCACGGAGGAAGGCTAAGTTTAGAGATCTTATCTCTGAAAATACCTCTTACCCGCTGGCTACCATAACCTATCACGGTCCCAGCCCACAGTTGGCTACAAAGATCATCGTTGGTATCCTGATATCCAAGGAAAAAGAGCCAATTTTCAGGGAATGGTATGGAGAGGAAATCGCCGAGGATGTCCAAATTGCCAGGGAAATTACTCGATTTATCCAGGAGTATGAGGTTGCCCGGGTTTTAACCAGTGAATGGGTACTCTCCTGCCCCCATGTAGAAGGTGTAGATTTTCCCGAGGAGGAGGATTGCCCACATTGTCCGGATTGGCATTAAAATATTTATCAAACAAGATGTTATTAGGAATCATTCATTATGAAAAAAATTATTAATCCTGTTAAAGGCACCCGAGATTTTTATCCCCAGGATAAATTCGTTAACTCGTGGTTGTACCAAAATATCCGTGAAGTATCAGAGTCGTTTGGATACCAGGAATTTGATGGACCATTTCTAGAATCCATAGATCTTTACGCGGCAAAATCCGGAGAAGAGCTGGTAAAAGAACAATCATTTGTTTTTCCGGATAAAAGCGGCAACCTGATTGCCTTAAGACCGGAATTAACCCCTTCTTTAGTGCGGATGATTGCTCAACAACAGCAGCAGCTTTATTATCCACTGCGTTGGTGGTCATTTGGTCCATTCTGGCGCTATGAAAGCCCGCAAAAAGGAAGGGGTCGGGAGTTCTTTCAGTGGAACGCTGACCTAATCGGTGTAGACAGTCCGCAAGCCGACGCAGAAATGGCGGCCCTGATGGCTGAATTCTTTAAGAAAATCGGTTTGTCCTCCGTCCAGGTAAAGGTTTTTGTGAACAATCGGCGCCTGATGGAAGGAGAACTTTCTAAATTGGATATCTCCCCAGATAAACAAGGTAAAGTCTTTCGATTGATTGACCGCAGAGGCAAACTCAGCGATAAAAAATGGGGTGCTTATGCCCTTGAGATTGGACTCGATAGTAAACAATTCGACGGTATTAAAACGCTGCTGAATTCAGAAAATTTATGGAAAGAGTCTAAGGAGTTAGTTCAATTCTTCTCAGCGGTGGACGCCCTGGGCGTAAAGGACTACGTTGAATTCTCTCCCCGAATCATTCGGGGACTGGATTATTACACCGGAACGGTCTTTGAAGCCCTGGCCTTATCTACAGATGTAAGGCGATCTGTGTCCGGTGGTGGGCGGTATGACAACTTACTTGCAGATGTTGGCGGGGATCCTCTTCCCGGAGTGGGTTTTGCAATGGGGGATATGGTGATCACTGTAGTGCTAGAAGAACTGGGCTTGTTTCCCGAAAATCGGGGCAGCTCTCCCGCAAAAATTCTGGTCACGGTGTTTGATGAAGAATCTCAAATGGCTTCGTACCAGCTCAGCGCTGAACTTCGGCAGGCGGGTTTAAAAGTATACTCCTACCCTACCCCAGATAAATTGGGAAAACAATTTCGTCATGCAGACAGGATCGGCGCAGATATTGCCATTATCCTGGGCCCGGATGAAATCGCCAACCAGCAAGTCGCCATAAAAGATCTAAAAACCCGAGAGCAAATAACAGTCAAGCGAGCGGAAGCTGCTGCCGTGATCCGGGGTATCCTTGATGACGACCCAGGCGCATGATATAATTTATTTTTGTATGGCGAGCGTAGCTCAGTCGGTAGAGTGCTGCACTGTGGATGCAGTTGTCGCGGGTTCAAGTCCCGTCGCTCGCCCAAAAAAAACCGGTCGTAAGACCGGTTTTTATTTTATCTCCAGGGCTAACCCTGACCCCTAAATACTTCTGGGGTCAGGACTCCAACTCTTTGAATAAATCACGTTTTGTCATCGAGGCAGTCATAAAACGCCAAATCATTTTTCCCCTGGTGAGCCAGTTGATACGGGCACCGTTTTGCCTGTTTTTCAAGACTTGTTCTGCCAGGTATGGTGTCACTGTCTCCACCTTGTCAGCCAGGATATTAAAGATCCATTTCGCCCTCTCCCACTCCTCTGGATCCCGGTCTTCATACTGTTTCAAGATAAAATCTGTCATTACCATCCCGGGACTGATTGCGCCGACGATCACACCGGTATCCTTTACCTCTTCTGCTAAACTGTTTGTCAAATAATGCAAACCTGCTTTGGATGTGCCGTAAAGGGTTAATCCCTCCACACGCCGTCCGTCACTGCCCAATCCTTCCATGTTGTAAAACGCCCCACTCCCCTGCTCCAGGAAACCAGCCAGGGCAACTCGCGCGCCAAACGAAGCTCCGATAATATTTGTGTCTATTACATCCGTAATTTGGTTTTCAGCCATCTCCCAGAAATTTGTCTGGGGGTGGCCAATTCCGGCATTGTTGATCCAGATATCAACTTTTCCGAAATGATCCGCTGCGGTCTGCCAAAGTAATTCTACTCGCTGAAAATCCCGCATATCACAGGGGACGCCCAGAATCTGTTCAGCAGGAAAATCCCTGGTCAGCTTTTCTACTGCCTGGTCAACACTATCCTGCCTGCGGCCGCTGATCACTACTTGCTGATCCAATTTCAGGAAATTTTCCGCCAGGCCAAATCCAATTCCGCGGGTGCTTCCGGTAATAACTATAGTCTTCAAATTTCACCTCATTTATAGGTTAACCTATTGGAAAATGTACCTATTCGATTGACAAATTATAACCCACATAGTACACTATTTGCCGTCCGGCGAGGTAGCTCAGTGGTAGAGCAGGGGACTCATAAGCCCTTGGCCGGCGGTTCAAACCCGCCCCTCGCCATTTAGTGAGCCAAAAAAATTGCCGATCGGTGTGCGAACCGCTGAAACAATCGCTATATCATGCCCAAATAATAGCCATTGTTGTTCATACAAATATTAATTGACTATTTTGAGGTATAGATTCCAGCAGGATCTAACTCTTTTCGAATAATATGCAACTCATCATCAGAAGGCAGTAGTGTTGTCTGCAAATCAGCAGCCACTTTGAGCGGCCAAGCAACTTCGCTTTTGATCTCGTCCACAGTAAAACCTGGGTGAATCGAATACAGAGTCATTTCACCATTTCTGAACTCAAAAACGGCTTGATTGGTGATGACTAACTGCGGACCGGATCCTGGCATCCCAAGTTTAACGCGTTCCCCTGGCATGTGAGAGACATGCCCAGGGGAAGTCATGAAATGCAGCTTTTCAACAAATGATCGTTTGCTCAACGGCATGATGATATAAACTTTCCTAGCATGGATTGCTATTTCACAAGCTCCACCGCTCCCTGGGAGGCGTACTTTCGGATTCTTATAATCGCCAATCACGGTTGAATTCAGGTTGCCAAAACGATCAATTTGCGCCGCCCCTAAAAAGGCGGTTTCAATCCTGCCGCCTTGCAAGTAATTCATGAACAAATCCGCCATTCCAATAACAGAAGTCGCGCCGCTGACCAAGGTCGGGTCGCCAATAGAAAGAGGTAAGCGGGCTGGACGTGCACTAAAGACGCCCGATTCATAAACCAATTCCAGGTCGGGAGAAACCGTCCGTTGGGCAAGATTACAAGCGATATTGGGTAAACCGACTCCAACGAAGACAACTCTCTCGCCTTCCAAAGCGCGGGCGGCGGTGGTAATCATCATTTCAGAAGATGTGTATGCAAACATGCTATCCATAGGTTCCGTAATTAACCGGCTGAGAGGGTGCACTCCCTGGAGCAAGCCGATCCCAGATATTTGGTTCCTCAGCCTGCAGCTTGGCAAGATATCCTTCCCAATTATCAACTCCAAAGACCCAGTCTGCCAGCCACGCTTCAGTGGCGGCTTGATCTCTTGATACTTTTTCCCAGGCAAGATACCGTTTGTTATCTCGATCGTAATAACCTTGCACATAAGAAGGGTGCGCACCATAAGGTTGATGCACGACCGAATCGACAACGATGTGCGGGATCAAGGTGCGGTTGGGATCGCTTCGGATGACATCTTCCAACACGATCTCTTCCACGACAACAATCACATGTTTGGCCGCAAAAGCAACTTCTTTCTGCATTCCGATTAACCCCCATAATTGTGTATTGCCTTGCCGATCGCAGCGCTGCGCGTGAACGATGGCAACATCAGGATTAAGAGCTGGTACAACAGCAACTCGACCTTTACCATATGGATTGTCAACAAAACAAATATTTGGATTAACCTCTGCTAAGTCAGATCCAAGATAGCTTTTAAGGGGGAAGAAAGGTAGACCGGCAGCGCCTGCCATATAACGGCCAACCATGCCAAAGTGGGAGTACTCTTCTATATCAATTTTGTTGGGGATGCCGTTTTCTATCGCTCGACGAATGCAATGCAATGAACCAACACCTGGATTGCCAAGATAACTGAAAATCATTTTCTTAACGCAACCAGCCGCTACCATCTGGTCATAAATAAGGTCGGGTGTCATACGGCAGATAGTGAGCCCTTCCAGCTTTTGACGCAAGATTTCATGTGCCGCGGCAAAACAAATGAAGGCGGTGAATCCTTCAATGGCTATGGTATCTCCATTGTGAACATACTTCGCAATAGCGTCGGACATCGTATTGAGTTTCACAAAGTTCTCCCGCTAGCTCAGTCCCCAATAACACGGCTTGTATAAAGGTTTTTCTATGTACCTCGGGGTGCTTTTTTAGTTAACAATCTCGCTTAAGCCAAGTTCGGCTAATTTCTCCGGTGTGGGGATACCGTTCTTGTCCCAACCCTGCAATTGATAGAATTCTGGCAGCATTTCATCGAGTTTTACCACATAACCTTTTGCTGGCCCAGAAGGTAGGGGTTCGTGTAACATGCGTGGAGGTAAAGTATCATCATTACCTGTAAAACCAGCTCGAATTAAGAACATACGCTCCAGGTTGAAGATGCGATCCGCTGCTTGCATAATACTCTCGGGAGTGTAATTGGCACCGGTGGTCAAATTCATTAACTTTGTCAGGCGAGTGGGCCAGAGATTAATATCCGCATCAAAGACATAACGCACCGCCAAAAAAACGCACAAGCCAGTGGCATCAATACTGACAAAGGCATTACCAAAACGTTTAAGCAGCGCAGGTTTGCCCTCGGTAACTAACGGGTCAATTTTCTCAGGAACACCAAAAACCTCAACATAGGCTGTATCGCCAGCCATGTGAGATGCGCCCACGCTAGACGTGGCACATAATAATCCCATGCCTTGTGAACCGCGCGGATCATACCCGGGGAATTCCATCTTGCGGGCCGTGACAGCAATTTCAGGGTGCCCATATTTCTCGGCCAGCCGATAGCTGCCCTCTGCTAAAATATCACCAAAACCATCACGGTAAGCCATTTTTTCAAGGAGCTCGATCAGCATGTCAGCATCACCAAAACGCAGCGGTTTGCCTATATCATCCTCAGGGATATAGCTCTTTTCATACATTTCCATCGCCGCGGCTACTGTCATTCCTGCTGAGATTGTATCCAAGCCAAGTTCATTACAGACATAGTTTGCCTTCGTTATAGCAGCCAGATTATCAATCCCGCAAGCGCTGCCTAATGAAGAAATGGATTCGTATTCTGGGCCTTCACCTTTACCATCATACCTTGATCCTTCAGCAACTTCTGTTAATCGGCCGCAGGCAATCGGGCATCGGTAACAAGGTTTTGGACGGATAAGGTATTTTTCTTTCAGCGTAAGTCCATCGATAGTATCGACACCTTCAAATTGGCCGCTTTGAAAATTTCGTGTCGGCAATATACCCAGTTCATTGGTCACCTGGGGCACATAGGCTGTACCATATTCACGCAATGCAGATCCAGCCTTCACAGCTACGCCAACTTCTTTAGCTATTTCAATGCTAAGCTTTTGCATGGCATCGGCATCATACATCAGTGGATTTTTGCGCCCGTGCACAACAACAGCCTTAAGGTTTTTACTACCCATCACTGCCCCCACTCCCGACCGAGCAGAAGCCCGGTGTTTATCATTCATGATAGCAGCCATTAAGACTAGATTTTCTCCTGCAGGACCGATGCAGGCCACTTTCGCATTGGGATCGGTTTCCGCAAGCAGAATGTCTGTTGTTTGACCCACATCCTGCCCCCAAAGATGTTCTGCTGAACGGATTTCAACCTGGTCTTCGTCGACCCATAGATAGACTGGCTTGGAGGATTTGCCAGTAAAGATAAAAAGGTCGAATCCTGTACGCTTCATCCAGGTAGGGAATTCGCCTCCAGAATTGGAATTGGAGAGCGCACCGGTAAGCGGTGATTTTGTCACGACCATATAACGATTTCCCGTAGGGGCGGGTGTCCCCGTCAACGGACCGGTAGCGAAGATAAGTATATTTTCCGGCGAAAGAGGGTCTGCGCTAGGATCCATCCCCTCGTAGAGATACTTGATCGCCCAGCCGCGTCCGCCAAGATAATCTTTAGCAAAACCAGGGTTAACTTTTTCCTGTTCTACTATCTGGTCCGAAAGATTAATTTTTAAAATTCTTCCGTGCCATCCATTCATTCATGAACTCCAATAAAGGGATAAAAACCAAGTGTGTCAACCTCCGGCAAGCGCAGGGAACACACAAACAACATCGTCATTTTTTAGCTTTTGTTCTGGATCTGTGACACGCCCATTAAGTAAAACGACATTGGTTTCATCATACGCTAGATCAAACTGCTCAACGATATGACGAACAACACTATGGGTCGGCACCTCAATTTGGCACGTACACCCTTTTGTGCCTTCCGGCAATTTTTTTCTATAGGTGGCTAATAGTTTAACAGATATCTGAATCACATATAAAATGATCAAAAACACTCTAACTTGATTTTAGAAATTATACTACAGGGATTACAATTTTCAGAGTTGTCCTGGGACGTTTACTCATCTTGTAGAACTGCTCCTCAAGTTGATAGATCACACGCGGAATCCTCCAGTATGTGATGTAAAGTAAATCTAAATCAGGGTTGATCCCGGATTATTTTGCTCTCTTTTCTGCCTCCTGAATTGACCTGCCCCATTCCTTTTATTGGGACAGGGGACAGGGGACGGGAGACCGGGAAGCTGATGTCTTGTCCTGAAATATGTTTACAAAAAACATAGGACAGGACTGACAAAAATGACAAAAACAATTATAAAGAAATATAGCACAGCTTTCAGACAG
>SDBU01000067.1_pt1 | contig 133658 bp, 128 predicted proteins | sample 2277071 | NCBI WGS metagenome assembly SDBU01 (sample SAMN10397929, study PRJNA504765) | marine sediment metagenome | isolation source: marine sediment core GS08_GC12, 126 cmbsf | place: Arctic Ocean: Gakkel Ridge, Loki's castle | collected 2008
GGGCTCCTCTTCTTAAAATGCCAACGCCTAACTGTAGAAATCACCAGAAATATCGCCCTATATTTCTTCTAGATTTAGCTCCGAACAGAACCATTGAGTTCCTTGCTCAATATTGTTAAGTCGCTTTGCAACAGCTACCTAACAATCAATTTTGAAGTTTCCAAAAATGTTGAATTGATCCCTGAGAATCTTACTCCTCGATTGCTCTAGGCACATGAGTCTAGATTAAGAGGACATTTACTAGAGTATGAATATCTAGAGTTTTTTGAGATCGATCCTAGCCTTCAAGAGGTGGGTAATGATCTCTTTGAGAAGCTCTGTGCTGGGGCTCTTTTCGTAGGAGTCTAGAACCTTTGAGAGCATCCTAAGGCGATCGATGAGCTGGTCATCATTAAAGTGCCCTGCAGCCTTATGCATCCGACCTTGAATCTCCCTGATGAGCTCAATATTGGGAATTGTTTCAGAAAGCGCATTCTCTAAATCATCAAGAGCAGTATTGAGTTCTTTTCCCCCTCTTTCAGGCTGTTGAGGAAACGGGCGTACATGAAAGGGGTCATGGGGATGTTCCATTTATTTTCTCCTTTCTTTATGCATACAAATAAGGAGAAATGAATGCAACCCTGGAACAATACCCCTTTAGAACTTGCCAAGAAGCTCGGGAGTGACCTCTCCAGAGGGCTATCAACCGAAGAAGCAGCTGTAAAAGCCAAGACCTATGGCTCCAATGCCCTTCCAATGAAAGGTGGAGAAGATTGGTGGAAAATCCTCATCCGTCAATTTTCCAGTCTGATCATTTGGCTTTTGATTGTTGCGGCGCTTGTCGCAGGTCTTCTTGGAGAGGTTGTCGATGCCTGGGCCATTCTCGCCATCGTCATTTTAAATGCCTCTCTTGGATTCTTCCAAGAGCACCGTGCCGAGCGGGCTTTGGAGGCATTGCAAAAGCTCTCCTCCCCCCTATCAAAAGTGATCAGAGAAGGAACTCTTCGAGAGATCCCCTCTAAAGAGATCGTCCCAGGTGATCTGGTCCTTTTACAAGCAGGTGATCTCGTGCCAGCAGATGGACGGATTGTGAGCTCTCATCATCTGACCGTGGAAGAAGCCTCTCTTACTGGGGAGTCGATCCCCGTGGGCAAAAAGGAAGAGAGGATCGAAGGGGACCTTCTTCTAGCAGACAGGAGAAACATGGCCTTTATGGGGACCTCTGTCGCGGCGGGAAAGGGGCACTTACTTGTCACGGAGATTGGGCTTGAAAGTGAGATCGGACAAATCGCCTCTCAGCTCCTTGCACAAAAAAAAGAAGAGACTCCGCTGCAGAAAAAACTCGAGAGTCTCGGAAGAAAGCTCGTCTATATCTGTCTTTGCGTCGTGGGAATTGTTTTTGGTTTAGGAGTCTTGCGGGGGACAGGCCTTATCGAAATGCTCCTCATTTCCTTGAGTTTGGCCGTTGCTGCCATTCCAGAAGGACTTCCGGCTGCTGTGACGATTGCCCTTTCAATCGGCGTTAGAAAGATGTCAGAAAAGAAAGCTCTTGTCCGTCGCCTCTCTTCTGTGGAGACCCTTGGGTCGACAACCGTCATCTGCACTGATAAAACAGGCACCCTTACGCAAAATGCGATGACCGTCCGCTCTCTCTGGGTTGATCGACAGGTTATTGAGGTCTCAGGTAGCGGTTATTCTCCAGAAGGGGAGTTTCCTACAAATAAGACACCTTCTCTAGAGATGGCTCTTACGATTGGGGTTCTTTGCAATAACGCCAATCTTTTCCAAGAAGATGGAAGTTGGAAAATTGCTGGCGATCCGACAGAAGGGGCGCTGATCGTGGCTGCAGCGAAGGGGGGAATCGATAAGCTCGAGCTTGAGCAGAAACGCTCCCTCATAGAAGAGTTTCCCTTTGATTCTGAGCGGAAAATGATGAGTGTTCTGCGAGAGGTGGATGGAGAGAAAGTCCTCTACGTCAAGGGAGCTCCTGATGTCATTGCTAAGCATTCAACTAAGATGCTTGTCGACGGAGAAGAGCTTGAGATCGATCGAGAGGAGATCAGCAGAGCCAATGATGCTCTTGCGTCCCAAGCCTATCGGGTTTTAGCCGTTGCCTATAGAAAGCAGGTCGAGAATATTGAAGAAGAAGAGCTCGTCTTTGTCGGGCTGATGGCAATGATCGACCCTCCGCGGCCAGAGGTGAAGGAGGCGATCGCCTCCTGTCGATCTGCTGGGATTCGTACTATCATGGTGACGGGTGACCACAAAGAGACGGCAATGGCCATTGCTAGAGAGCTCGAGATTCTCGATGGAGCTCCTAGGGCACTAGATGGCACCCAGCTCGATGCGATGAGCGATCAAGAGCTAAGTGATGAGCTAGAGGAGATCGCTGTTTTCTCACGGATTAGCGCAGCACATAAACTGCGGATTATTGATGCTCTCAAGAAAAAGGGAGAGGTCACTGCCATGACAGGAGATGGAGTGAACGATGCTCCTGCTGTCAAAGCAGCTGACATCGGAGTTGCTATGGGGATCACAGGGACCGATGTGACGAAAGAGAGCTCTGATATGGTCATCCTCGATGACAACTTTGCCTCGATTGTCAGAGCGGTGAAGCAGGGGAGGGGGATCTACGATAACATCGTCAAATTCGTCAGCTATCTTCTCTCCTCAAACATCGCTGAGATCTTAGTGATTTTCCTGACGATGCTCTTTGGATTTAAGGGACCTGATGGGGCTCCTTTTGTAGCCCTGCTTCCCGTACAGCTTCTCTGGATGAATCTTGTGACCGATGGATTCCCTGCGATTAGCTTGGCAATGGATCCCATTGACCCCAGGGCCATGGAGAGACCGCCCCGTCCTCCAAAGGAAGAGATATTGAATCCCCGTTTTACTCTCTTTCTCTTTGTAATTAGCCTTCTGGTAACAAGCGGTGCGATCATTGCTTGCCTCTACGGCCTTCGCAGCAGTGTCGCCTTAGCGCAGACGATGACATTCACAACACTCGTTGTTCTAGAACTTGTCCGTGTGCAAATGATTCGGACTCAATACCGCCTGAAGCTCTTCTCCAACCCTTACCTCATCGGGGCACTCGCAAGCTCGTTTCTTTTGCAGCTGCTTGTCCTCTATGTCCCATCCTTGCGGCCGATCTTCGGCACCGTCCCTTTAAACTTGATGCAGTGGGGCATCATCTTTAGCATTGCCTTTTTTCTATGGTGGCTCGGTCTTCTCGTCACCAAGCTCTTCTACAAATCTCGCTTGTAGAAGTCACGCCAAGGCTTAGGAGGCTGCGTTGCATCTGTTGGAACAATGGCGATCATCAGCAATAGAAAAGCGATGACGACATAGTTTTGAAGGGGGGCTTGCAGACCTGTAGTCCGCAGGTAAAAGCTTACACTGAAAAGCCATAAAGAGACAAAGAGTTGGCAAAGATGCATCTTTCGCAAGCGTGTATAAAAAGAGATTAGAGCGAAAAAAGCGATGAGTGAGCTGCAGATCAGATCATTAGTCCAGTAGAAAAAACTCTGATCGGGATAGCCAAAAATGAATGGGCTAATGGCTAGCCAAACAGCGATCATGAATTCAACAACACGTGCCCACATCATTTCCTCCAGTCGCGCCGCTGCGCCATTTCAGTTCCAATTTCATGGGCAATGGGATTTGCCCTTCCCCAAAAAGTATCCCAAAGGATAGAGAACTTCTTTCCCCGTTTCCAAACTCGATAGAGAAACAGGATACTCGACCAAACCTCATCGTAGGCTAAAACAACGAGAATCAAAGAGATCACAGCGGTTATCAGACATAAGGTGCAATAGTATCCAACCACAAATCCCTGCATGAAGACGAGGATTGCGCTGACGATACCAAGGGGAATAACATCGAGGCCAAAAACGATCACGAGCCAAGGGCGATCGTGCCACCGCCTTGTTGAGCCAGCTAGGGCAAAGATGATGTCCCCAAGATAGGCCAGCGTTCCTAAAATCGAGTCGGGAATCAGCACCCACTTTCTGATCTGATGTGAGACATCGGAGTCGAGTACCTGCATAGACTGTATCCCGAAAATGGGATCCCAAACACTATCGATGAGGCGCCACTGGTAGAGCCCCATATAGAGCGAAATGAGTGTGGCAACTGCCGCTACGGCGATGATCCGCAAACGCTGGCTCCACTTAGAGGGGTTGTACTCCCAAGGCTCTGGAATGGCGTTTAAGGGGATCTTTTTCATACTTTAGGGTTTATCAAATTTCTTCATTTGATGCAAAATGCGGGAATGCATGTAGAGACGATTCACTACTTCCATGGTGCGAGCGAATGCAGAGGCTTCATAGCCTATGATGAGAAAGCAAAAGAAAAGAGACCCGCTGTTCTCGTCGCACCTGCATGGCGCGGCCAAGATGAATTTGCTCGGCAAAAGGCTGTAGCCCTTGCAGAACTAGGATATGTCGGTTTTGCAGTGGATATCTATGGAGAAGGGCGCCATACCGATGATAATCTAGAGGCATCCAAACTGATGGCTCCTTTTTTTCTCGATCGAATTCTTCTCCAAGGGAGGATTCAGGCAGCTTTTGAAGCTCTTCGCAAGCAGCCCCAAGTTGATAGGGATCGCATTGGAGCTATCGGTTTTTGCTTTGGAGGACTCTGCGTTTTTGAGCTTCTTCGCGGTGGCGCCGATGTCAAAGGAGTGGTCTCGTTCCATGGAGTCTTCATGACAGAGCGAGAAGGAAAAAAAGCGAGCCTAGCTCCCTTAAGCCCAAAAGCTAGAGGAAAACTTCTCATCCTCCACGGCCATCAAGACCCAATGGTATCAGAAGAAGATCTGCACCGTGTCCAAAGCGAGATGACAGAGGCACAAATCGATTGGCAGATCCATACCTATGGTCTCACTATGCACGCGTTCACAAATCCTGAGGCCAATGCTCCACAAAATGGAATCCTCTACAACCAGATCTCAGCGATGAGAGCTTGGAAAGAGATGGAGACCTTCTTCATGGAGGTTCTATGAAAGTTCTATGTCTACAAAAATTCTCAAAAAAGTGCATCCATTTACAAACTGGGTCTAAAAAAATATGAGAAAGCTCATTCAAGGAATTATCGATTTTAGAAAAACTCGCACTGAAGAGAGTAGAGCCCTTTTTGAAAAACTTGCTCATGGGCAAAGTCCTGAGGTCCTCTTTATCGGCTGCTCTGATAGCCGCGTCGTTCCCGAGCATTTTGCCTCTGCAAATCCCGGGGAGATTTTTATTTTGCGCAATGTCGGCAACCTGATCCCTCCTGCGGCCTCCTCAGATCGGGATTCTAGTGCTCCTGCTGCCGTGGAATTTTCTGTCCTTTCTTTGAAGGTTTCCGACATCATCGTATGTGGCCATTCTGAATGCGGAGCCATGGAGGCACTGGCCCATGGAGTAGAAACTCTTTCCTGCCCCCACCTCAAATCTTGGCTAAAATATGGGGAGAAGTCCCTAGACAAGATAAGAGAAGGATTGAGTCTCAATCCATCCTTAAGTGAGCATAACCAGATCTCACAAGTCAATGTCCTTCAGCAAATGGAGCACGTTGTGAGTTACCCCTTTATCCGTGAGCGATTGCAAAAAAAAGAACTGCGGATCCATGGGTGGTGGCTCGATATTGCAAGGGCCGATGTCTATTGCTATGAACCCGGGCCAAATCAATTCATTCTGATTGATGAACAGGAAGCCAAGCGGATCTTGGAGAGGATGGGATGAATTAATGTTGCAATCATACCGAATTGCGCCTTTTCATTGTGACACCAGGAGTGTAGAACTCATCGAATATGTCAGTACTGAGCTCGATCATTTGAAGTAACCTTTCGAATTTCTCTTTAGGAGTCAGAGAATGGCGAATGGAATAGGAAACAAAAACGTGCTCTGAGATCTTATTTAGAACTTCGGGGACTCGGGGAAAGGGGTTTCCTTCTAATTGAAGGCTGGTCAAAGCGGGCAGGGAGGCGATGGATTCAGGGAGTTGTGTAAGGCAGTTATTTCTGAGATTCATCTCCTCTAGCCTCCCCAGATTCCCTATCGTATCCGGAAGAGAATGGATTTGATTTTCGCAAAGGGAAAGTATAGTTAGACGAGGGAGTTGTGTGAGGGAATTAGGGAGAGTCTCGAGATTATTGTAGCCCACTTCAAGAATCGTTAGAGAAGACAACCTTCCGATGGACTTAGGAAGCTCTTTGAGAGTGTTTTTCCAAAGAATCAACGTTGATAATTTAACTAAGTCACCAAAATTCTTTGGCAAGGACTCAAGGTGATTTTCAGTTAGGTCAAGGGTCGTTAGAGAAGTGAGACGACATAAACGATCTGGAAACATTTTAACGTTATTCACCTTAAAGCTTACCCAAGTTAACCTTTGCAGAAACTCAAAACCAAGAGGGATAACATCGAGATCATTATTGCTCAGGTCTAGCGATTCTAGAGGAACAAGCTTGCTTGGCCATTGAGGTAATTCTGATAGCTGATTGTCCCGCAGGTCCAACTGGCATAATTTCGATAATCTGACAAAAGTAGGCGGTAAAGCCACTAGGGGGTTGTTCGCAAGAAAGAAGAGAAATAAGGAAGAAAGTTCTCCAATAGCAGGAGGGAGTTCTTTGAGCTGATTTTCTGAGAGGTCGAGCCGTTCTAGAAAAGAGAGTTTCCGAATCGAATCGGGAAGGGATTTGATACGATTTTGTTTCAGAGCTAGTTCTTTTAACGAGAGAAGGTTAGTGATTTCTTCAGGAAAGGATTCAAACGCATTTTCATCAAGAACAAGTCTTGTTATTTTTCGAAGGGCTCCAGACTCAGGTAATGAAGAGAGACGATTCTTAGCGAGATAGACATGTTCTAAGCGGGTGAGATTTTTTATTGTCGATGGGAGAGAGGTGAGAAGGTTGTCCCCAATGTCGAGAATTTGTAATGCGGTCAGCTTTCCGATCGAGGAAGAGATTTCTGTGAGCTCATTTTCTTTAAGGCCAAGAGACTTGAGCTTAGTCAAATGATATAAAGACTCGGGCAGGAATATCAATCGATTATGGCCGATATCGAGAGAAGATAAACTGGATAAAGAGTCAATTTCGTCTGGAATGGAGAGAATTCGATTATATTTAACCATCAATTCAACCAATGAAGAGCATGCGAAAATGGATTCTGGAAGGCTAAACAAGTGGTTATCGTTAAGCAAAAGTTTTTCTAAGCTGATGGAACCTAGATACGGAGAAAGAGAAGGGAGTTGATTATGACTGAGATTAAGGATTTTGAGATTCCGATGTTCATTAAAAGAGTCTGAAAGGTCGCAAAGGTCGCAATCTTCAAAGTTCAGCTCTGTTAACTCTGAGCAGTTTGACAAATCAGGAGAGAAAGCCACTGGATTTTTTGCCACATTGAGCGTAGTGAGTTTTGTCAGCTCGGAAAAATCGGGTAAAGAAGTCAACTGATTCTCTGAAAGATTAAGCCTCCTTAGAGAGGTCATTGTACTCATTGATTCCGGAAGTTCAGTAAGCCTATTTTTGCCTAGAAAGAGTTTTTCTAGAGCCGGAAATAAAAAAGGAGGCGGGAGCTTGCGGAGTTTATTCTCCGAAAGGTCAAGAACGCGAAGTGCTGTAAGGACCTGTATGGACTGAGGTAGAAAAGAGAGGAGGTTTTTACCCAAACCAAGTTCACGCAGAGTTCGTAACTCAAAGAATGACTCAGATATAGAACGAAGTCGATTGCCAAAGAGGTCAATACTTTTTATTTTCCCAAAACTGATTCCTTCAAGAGAAAGTTTAGGTCCGTTGAAGCCAAGGTCGAGAATTTCCAGATCAGTTAATTTTGATGCTGACTCAGGAAGAGAAGAGATGCGATTGTTCGTTAGGAAAAGCTTCTTAAGACGGGTTAAATTGCCAAGGCATTCCGGAAAAACGTCCAGTTGATTTTTTCTAAGGGATAGACTCGTCAAAGAGGTGAGTTTACCAATGGATCGAGGTAGAGCATAAAGTTCGCACTTTTCAAGGACAAGTTCAGTCAGATTCTCATAGTATTCAATTTCAGGTGGAAGGAAGGATTGACAGTTCTTCAATGTCACCTTTTTTCCCCTTTGCATCTTATCGAGAAGGGTTGGTAGGTGCTCGTTGAGGTTCTGTTCTAAGGAGGCGAATGCGAGAAAAAGATTACTTGTTTTTTTAATTTTTTCGAGCTTAGGGATGGGGATTCCAACACGATGTAGTTGCAATAATTTGAATCTTGAATGAATAATGAGCACTTTAAATACAAGTTCAGCGAACGGAAGGGAAATTGGCTTTCTCAATCTCTCGACCATCCGTTGTTTAAGAGGAAAAATACTTATTGCGTTCGACATTCTTAGCTGTAGGAAATCGCGGACTTCTTGGCGGGATTGGCTGGAAGAATGGATAGGAACTTGATGTGCCTGAGCAAACTTTTTCCAGATGCTCCAATCTGATCCTAGTCTTCGAAATTTTCGACAGACTGGTGTTACAGACTCTATTTCCTGGGGATTGAGCATGAGAAGAATCTTCATGAGGAGTTCTTCGGGAAGATCTAGAATGTTGCTTTGGCTATCCCATGCTGAGCCTGGGTGATCTGCATAGGTTCCGTGGGTTTGTAAAGGTGGACTTGGTATAAGAGGTTTTTCAATCTGTCTTGAGGAGGAATTTCCCATAAGAAAAATAGGCTTTTTTTTGATTAAGAGTGAGTAGTATAACAGAAGAGGGCATTTCGCTTCACGATGGATCTTTCTTCCTGGGCTCCTCCTCATAGGAGAAAAAGAGGGTGTTTGCCTTCCATGCTCGACTGATAGAAACGATATCGATGAAACACTCTTCTATGTTAAGGGCTATTTCGAGAGCTCTTTTGGTGTCTTGCTAATGAGAAAGATCCAGATCCCAGCAGCGATGATGAGCACTGCCCCAACGAGGGCGATGGGTTTCGGCGTCATATCCCATATGAGCCATTCATAGATCCCTGCAAAGATCACTGTTGAATAGCAAAAGGGAGAGAGGTGGCTTGCTTTTGCATGTTTGAGGGCATGAAAGAGGAAAAACTGCCCTGTCATCGAGAAGAATCCAATAGAAATGAGACCGATTAGGGTAAGGGCATCATCGATCCTCCAGTTGAGAAGGGCAAAAGGGGCTGAAAGGACAAAGCCGACCGACATGTAATAGAGGAGGTATGTGGTGAAGCTCTCTTTTCTTGCCATGAGCCGGATCGTGATGATGCTAATGGAGAGACAGATACCGGAGAGAAGACCGTAGATCGCTCCCATGTTAAGGATCCTTCGATCGGGCTGGAGAATAAAACCAATCCCGATAAAACCAACGATGACCGCTGGCCAAAGTCTGTGGTTGAGGGGGATCGCAAGCCAAAACCAGAGGATGAAGGGAACGAAGAAGGGAGCGCTATTGTTCAAAAGGGTCGCATTCACAAGAGAAATTCTCTGCACAGCGAGGAAAATGAAGAAGAGATTGAGCAGTCCCATGACCGCGCGGATGAGCATGATTTTCCAATCGTGGACCTTGAGGGCTTTTGGCCAGCTTTTGATGACCAAAGGGGCGATGACGATAAGGCCGAGGATATTGCGGAAGAAAAGCATCGTTGAAATGGAAGTTTTAGGCTCGATGAGTTTTGAGACCATAAACAGGGTACTGAAGCACAGCCAAGCGAGCAGAACGAGGAAGATCCCCTTTTTAAGGTCGTAGCGATGAAAAAATCTCACTTTTCTCCTTCTAAGTTCATGGTTTTTTTGTGGGTTAAGAGTCCCTCATCGTGTACATGACCGATATTTCCGTGGGCGATTGCTGCAAAGAACCGTAGTTTAACTGAAGCTGGGATTTTGTCTCACATGAGGACTATCTGACTGGTTTTTTTCAGGGAGATGAAAAACCTACTTCGAGAGTTCTTTCGGTGTCTTGCTAATGAGAAAGATCCAAACTCCAGCGGCGATGATGAGCACTGTCCCAAAGAGAGCAATGGGTTTTGGAGTCATGCCCCAGATGAGCCATTCGTAGATCCCTGAGAAGATCACAGTCGCGTAGCAAAAAGGGGAGAGGTGGCTCGCTTTTGCCTGTTTAAGCGCATAAAAGAGGAAAAACTGCCCGGCCATCGAGAAGAATCCGAGGGAGATGAGGCCAATTAGGGTAAGAGCATCATCGATCCTCCAGTTGAGAAGGGCAAAAGGGGCTGAAAGGACAAAGCCCACCACAAAGAAGTAGAGGAGGTAGGTGACGAAGCTTTCTTTTCTTGCCATCATACGGATCGTGATTATGTTGGTAGCGAGACAGATGCCAGAGAGAAGGCCGTAGATCGCTCCCATATTGAGGATCTTCTTATCGGGCTGAAGAATGAGAGCAATGCCGATAAACCCGATGACAATCGCCGGCCAAAGTTTGTGGTTGAGGGGAATCGCAAGCCAAAACCAGAGGATGAAGGGAACGAAGAAGGGAGCGCTATTGTTCAAAAGGGTGGTGTTGATAAGAGAAATTCTCTGCACGGCCAGGAAGATGAAGAAGAGATTGAGCAGTCCCATGACGGAACGGAGGAGGATAACTTTCCAGTTTTGGACTTTGAGGCTTTTCGGCCATCTTTTGAGGACCCAAGGGGCGATGATGATTAGGCCGAGGATATTGCGGAAGAAGAGCATCGTTGAAATGGAAGTTTTTGGCTCGATGAGTTTTGAGACCATATACATGGTGCTGAAGCACAGCCAAGCAATCAGAACGAGGAAGATCCCCTTTTTAAGGTCGTATCGATGAAAAAATCTCACTTCTCTCCTTCAAAGTTCAGGGCTATTGAGTTGATGCAGTACCGTTTTTTTGTGGGCAAAGGTCCATCATCGTACACATGCCCCAGGTGCCCGCGGCAATTGTCACAGAGAACCTCAATTTGGTGTCTATCTTCTTCATAACAAATCGCGTTTCTTTCACAGGGGCGGATAAAGCTGGGCCATCCTGTCCCTGAGTCGTACTTGTCTTCTGACCGGAAGAGGGGTTTAGAACATCCGGCGCAGAGGTAGGTCCCTGTTTCTTCCCAGTGATTGTATTTTCCAGAGAAGGCTGGTTCTGTCCCTTTTTCCTTTAAAATGTGGTACTGCTCTTGCGTGAGCTCTTCTCTCCACTCTTCATCAGACTTAAGCATTATCTATTTATAGCATTTTTTGCATAGATTTTGTAAAAGAAAACTATGAATACACGAAGAGAAACCGATTCTTTAGGTGAGGTTGAAGTCCCAGTAGAGAAGCTCTATGGGGCGCAAACACAGCGCTCTCTCATCAATTTTCAGATTGGGATGGAGAAGATGCCTCTTCAAGTGATTTACGCCTATGGGTATGTCAAGAAAGCTGCTGCGATCGTCAATGAAGAGATGGGCCTGTTGCCTAAAGAGAAAAGCGAATTGATCACGGCTGCTTGCGACGCTTTGATTGGTGGGGATCTCGATGAGCACTTTCCTCTTGCTGTCTGGCAGACGGGCTCAGGCACCCAGACGAATATGAATGTCAACGAGGTGATTAGCAACTGGTGTATCCAAAAAGTTGGAGGGGAACTCGGTTCCAAGAATCCAATCCACCCGAATGACGATGTCAATAAGTCTCAGTCCTCGAATGACACGTTTCCAACGGCAATGCACGTTGCAGCTGTCCAAGCGATTCAGCAGAATCTTCTTCCAGGGCTTAAGAGTTTGGAAACTGCTCTTCAGGAAAAATCCACAGAGTTCAAGGAAATTGTGAAAATCGGGCGGACCCATTTAATGGATGCAACCCCTTTGACGCTCGGACAAGAATTTTCCGGGTATGCCACTCAAATTGGAAATGGGATCCGAGCAGTAGAAAAAGCTCTTCCCACTCTTTTGGAAATCGCCCTTGGAGGAACAGCCGTTGGGACGGGGATCAATACCCCAAAGGGATACGCAAAAAGAGTTGCCGCTGTGATCGCCGAGCTCACTGGGCAACCATTTGTTACGGCTCCGAATAAGTTTGAAGCCCTTTCAGCCAATGATGGTGTGGTGGAGATGAGCGGAGCTCTCAAGCGAATCGCCTCCTCTTATATGAAAATTGCGGGTGATCTTCGGATGCTCGCTTCCGGTCCCCGGTGCGGGATTGGAGAGATTGTCTTACCGGCTAATGAGCCAGGCTCATCGATCATGCCGGGGAAAGTGAACCCTACTCAGTGCGAGGCGATGACGATGGTTGCGGTTCAGGTAATGGGGAACGACGCTGCGATTGGGATGGGAGGGTCGATGGGGCAGTTTCAGCTCAATGTTTTCAAACCCGTTCTGATTTACAACTTGCTTCAGTCGATCGACCTTCTTGGCGATATGGCTCGGAATTTCACTGAGAAATGCGTGGTGGGGATCGAGCCAAATCGGGAGCGCATCAAAGAGCATCTCGACAATTCTCTGATGCTAGCAACAGCTCTCAATACGGTCATCGGCTACGACAAGGCGAGTCAGATTGTGAAAAAGGCCTACAGTGAGGGGACCACTCTAAAAGCAGCAGCGTTGGAGCTTGGGCTCTTAAGCGAAGAGAAATTTGATGAGATTGTCGATCCTCGCAAAATGATCAACGATTGATGTGGATCCCTATCCTCGTCAGGAGAAAGCGGATCACAAGAAGGGGATGAGTGAGTAGGTAGTGGATGAAGGTCCAGTACGAGGTCTTTTCAATTTTTTTCTCAATGACTTCCCGCTTTTCTTTGCGGGCATCTTCGATCCAAGTTTTATAGAAAGGGACGAGCATTTTAGGAAGCGCTTCTAGTGGGAAGAAGGCGATCTCTTTTGTCTCGGGGCCTATTGAGGGAGTTCCGCCGCTGACTGTGCATTCGTAGAAATGGGTGGGTCTGGTCAATCGATTGGCTGGTTGATAGTAGGCGACCTTGCGGGAAATCTCTGTTTTGCACCCCGTCTCTTCAAACGCTTCTCGTAGTGCTGCCATCTCTGGTTTTTCGTCTTCTTCAATACCCCCTCCGGGGAGAACCCATACGGGGATATCGCGCCTCTTGATCAGAAGAATTTTTTCTTTCTTTTTATCGAAGATCGCGCAGCTGACCGATTCCATCATTTTCCTTGCAAAAGAAGCGTTTCATAGACGATTATACTCTCCTCATGCATTTACGTCGCCTTATGCAAACGAAGAAAAAACTTTTTTTTAAGCTAATGAGGCAAGCTTCCTTTTGCCTGCTACTCTTTCTCACATCATGTGGAAGCAGCGCCCTTGTCCTCCATGAGCAAAGGATCACTCCATATTACTTGGCCAGCACCCATGTTGGATCTCCTGATCCTAGGACCCCTCCTAAGGGTGAGATGGTCGTTGCTGAATGGTGGCTATCTAAGCAAGCGAGAGATGAGAATCTATCACTTGTCATCAATGTTCTCTATCGCGACTTCACCACTCGAACGATCACCTTCCCGATTCAATCTCGGATTGGATATGAGGTGATTCAGGTGGTTAATGAGGAGTTTGAGGAGACGGGGGGATTTCTCGCCTATCGGGCAGAAATCGTCACTCCCTCAGGGGAGGTCTTTGCTGACTGGAAGCATCAACTATGGGTCAAACTCATCTCTGTCGATGAGAAGAGCGAAGATTTGACAGATCGGATCAGTTCAGCCGTTGACGAGTAGTCAAGGCAAGGGTCGGTTACGGAGACACCTGTTTGCAGATCGGATAGTTGCTTTGGAATGGTCTGCGAGCCCCCTTCGAGGTGACTCTCGAGCATCATCCCAATGATATGGGTATTCCCTTTCTCGATTTGTTTGAGGACATTCGCAAATACCTCTTTTTGCTTGAAGTACTTTCTCTGGCTATTCCCATGAGAACAGTCGACCATCACTCGGGCGGGAAGCTCAGCGCGGCGAAGGGCCTCGAGTGTGTTTTCAATGCTCTGAGGATCATAATTGGTCTGACTGTTTGAGCCTCGCAGAACAACGTGGGTGTAGGCATTCCCCTTGCTTCGCGTCTTTTTAAGGGTGCCTGTCTCATCGATGTGGAGGAAGGTTTGAGGCTCTCTAGCGACTAGAGCTCCGTTCACCGCGTAGGTGGTGTTTCCATCGACAGTGTTTTTAAAGCCGATTGGCATGGGAAGTGAGGAAGCTAGGATCCGATGCACTTGGGATGATGAGGTGCGCGCACCGATCCACCCCCAGGTGACCAGGTCTTCAACGTAAGGGGCGATAGAGGGGGAGAGGAACTCCGTTGCTGTGGGCACTTCCATCTCTGCTAGGCTGATGAGAAGAGAGCGGGCCATATACAGTCCCCTGTCGATGTCGTTGGAGCCATTGAGGTAGGGATCATGGACGAGTCCTTGCCACCCACTGCTCGTGCGGGGTTTCTCTATATTTGCACGCATCACAAGGAGGCAACTCTCCTCAACTTCCCGTGCGAGCTCTCTGATCTTTTTTCCGTAGGCAAGGCCCTCTTCAACATTGTGTATCGAGCAGGGGCCGACGATAATGAGAAGACGGTTGTCTTGCCGCTCTAAGATGCGGATTACCTGGTTGCGATATTCTCTGATAAATTCCTGCGAGTTTGAGGAAAGGGGAAGGAGATGTTTAAGCTCTATTGGAGATGTCAGATGCATCCCCATACCCTAGCAAAAGCAAAAATTGATCACAATACTGAGAGAACAGTAAAAAAATTGGAAATCACTCTGTTTGCAAATACATAGGATAGGGTATTGTTGTGCAAAACGAGAAAGAACTTTGATTTCTTTTCAGCGCGTCACAAAAAAATATCCCACGGGCTTTACCGGAGTCTCCGACCTGAGCTTTGAGGTTGAAGAAGGAGAAATACTTGTCCTTCTCGGAATGAGCGGCTGCGGAAAGACAACAGCTCTTCGACTCATCAATCGTCTGATCGAACCGACATCGGGCGAGATCTTTTTCAACGGACAATCGATCACGAAGTTCGATCCAATTGCGCTAAGAAGGGGAATTGGATATGCCATTCAGCATATCGGCCTTTTCACTCATATGACCGTTGCGGAGAATATTTCCATCGTTCCACGTTTGCTAAAGTGGCCGGAGAAAAAGATAGAAAAGAGAATAGATGAGCTTCTCGGGATGGTGGGACTCGACCCGAAGCAATTTTCCCATTTGTATCCTGTGAAGTTGAGCGGCGGGCAAAAGCAGAGAGTGGGAGTGGCTAGAGCACTTGCTGCTGATCCTCCTGTAATCTTGATGGATGAACCTTTTGGAGCACTCGATCCACTGATGCGTGACCAACTCCAGAACGAGTTCCTAGAGATCCAATCAAAAATACGAAAGACCGTTGTCTTTGTGACCCATGATTTAAGCGAGGCTGTCAAGATGGGAAATCGAATTGCGGTGCTCAATGAGGGGAAACTAGTCCAGATCGCAAAGCCCGCAGAACTCATTGAGAAACCCGCAAACACCTTCATCGATCGGTTTTTAGGAAAAGACCGGATTCAGCTTCTCTTGCAGACAAAGTCACTCGGAGCTCTTATGGGAGAGCTTCCCCATTCCAAAAATGAAGGGAACCCGACTCTCGAGATGCAAAGCTCTCTGATGGAAGCCCTCATGGCTTTTAAACATAGCGGATCAAGCACTCTTTCTATATATAATCAGAAGGAATACCTAGGGGAGCTAGTTAAGGAAAGCTTTCTTCAAAACCTCTCAGAGATTTTATGATTCCCATCATCATCGAAAAGACCCTTCAGCATCTCTTTATTTGTTTCTCAGCCCTTTTTTTTGCACTGTGCATCGCTCTTCCTTTGGGGTTCCGGCTTAGTAGGAGTAAAAACACCAAATTCGCGTCGACAGTGATTCGTATTTTCTCTTTGATCCAGACGATTCCGGGCCTTGCGATGATCGCCATCATCGTTGTGGTTCTCGTTGCACTGCGATCCCTTTTCCCAATTCCAACAACTGGCTACCTCCCTGGGATACTCGTCCTGTTTCTCTATGCGATCCCTCCGATTTTAACCAATACCTATACGGCGATACGGCAGACGAGTCCCGCTATGGTCGATGTAGCGACAGGACTCGGAATGACCAAGAGGCAAATTCTTTTCACTGTTGAAGTTCCTTATGCCATTCCCATGATCATGGCAGGAGTGAAGATCGCCGGGATTTGGACGATTGGGATGGGGACTTTAACGAGTCTCGTCGGCTCAGGAGGGCTCGGAGATCTGATCATGCAGGGACTACGCAGCATGAATGTCCGGTATGTCTTATCAGGGACTATTCCAGCGGCGATCTTAGCAATCTTCTTTGATCTTGGAATGTCTTCACTAGAAAAGCGGCTGAAAATAGGAGAGCGATGAAAGAGCTCAAGAAGCAGCTTTGGTTGATTGGCCTCTCTTTTTGCGCCTGTTTGATCTTCCTTATCCTCATCCTCAACCCCTTTTCAACAAGAGGGGACCACACCATCACGATTGGCGCAAAGAATTGTACTGAGCAGATCATCCTTGCGGAGATATTTGCCACATTGATTGAAGAGCGCACAGAGATCGAAGTGGTTCGGCGGCATCTTGAAGGGACATCCATTTGTTTCCAGTCACTGCTCTCTGGGGATGTCGATCTCTATTTTGAATATACAGGGACAGCACTTCTTAATATCCTCAAAGAGACGACTTTCCCTGGCGATCTCTACTCCTATTTGAAAGAGAGATTTAGTGACAAGTATGGACTCATTTGGCTCGATCGACTTGGCTTCTCCAACCACTATGGACTCGTTGTACGAGCTGAGACCCCCTATCGGACGATTACCGATATTGCAAAAGATCCTCGTTTGCGACTTGCATTTGATCCCGAGTTCACAGCCCGCAGTGAATTCAATCTCATTAAAGGGAGTTACCCTATCCCTGAAGAGTGGAAGCCAAAGCTCATGGACCAGGTTCTCTTGTACTTTTCACTACTAAATGAAAGTGTCGATGTCATCTCGGGTGAGACAACACATGGGAGACTTGTCGACTCCTCTTGTGTTTTCCTTGAAGATAACTGCAATGCCCTTCCAAAGTATGAGGTGGCCGCTCTCACTTCAAAAACATGCCTCGAAAAATTTCCAGAGATCATCTCTCTCAGCAAGCTTCTCAGTGGGAAAATCACAGAAAAGAAGATGCGGAACCTTAATCACGCTGTCGAATTTGAGGGGGTAGAAGTCAAAGACCTAGCGCGGGATTTTCTAATCGAACAAGGTCTTTTGTAGGGCTAAAACAGAGTTAGCTTCTTGCCGATCTCTGCGAGCTGCACTTCGGCTTGCTCGAGACTTTGCTTGCACTCTTCGACGAGAGTTTGCGGAGCTTTGCTGACGAAGTTTTCATTTGCGAGTTTTCCCCTTAGACCGTGTTGTTGCTGGATCAGTTTTTCCTTCTGTTTCTCAAGCCGTAAACGCTCCTTTTCTCTCATTTCTTCCGGTAGAGGGACGGTGAGAGTAAGTCCCTCGACCCTACTGCTTGCCGAAAATCCACTCGGAGGGGAGGCAAAAGTAATACTTTTAAGGCGAATGAGCGCAGTGAGCATCCCCACATTTGCCTTGACGAACTCTTGCTGCGAGTCTCCCTCAATATAGAGATCTGTTGCGACATTGGGCGCAAGTTGCATCTCTGCCCGAATATTGCGCAGAGCATGGATCACTTGGTCCATAAAAGCAAAGTCTTGTTCTACCTCCTGAGAGATGTCCTTTTCAGTGATCACTGTTGGATAGGGAGCGACAATGCAGGCAGGGGACTGCAGAGCAGTGAGCGTTTCAGCAACATAGGGTTCTGTGCAAGAATGCCCTTCAGGAAAGACCTCTTTCAATTGCTGGAAGAGCTCTTCTGTCACAAAGGGGATCATGGGATGAAAGAGGCGGACAAGGTTAGAGAGGACAACACAGAGGATCCGCTGCTTATTTTGCCTCAGTTCAGGCGATCCCACTTTCCCAAAAAGGGTGGGTTTGACGAGCTCCAAATAGTAGGAGCAAAACGCGTCCCAGAAAAAGCGATAGGTCTGTATCGCCGCCTTGTCGAGGGCATAGGCTCCCAAGTGCGTGTTGATCTCTCCAATCACCTGGTTGAATTTAGAGAGGATCCATTTGTCCTCGAGTGTGAGCAGGCTCGAATCGATCCCTTTAGCCAAATCCTCCGATGAGAGATCCTCGAGATTCATGAAGATGAAACGGGCCCCATTCCAGATCTTGTTGATGAAGTTCTTAAACTCTTCGAAGCGGCGCCTGTCGAGATCGATTTGTCTGGCATGAGTGGCTACAGAGCACAGGGCGATCCGCATCGCGTCGGTCCCGTACGATTCGATGATCTCAAGAGGATCAATGACATTCCCTTTTGATTTGGACATTTTTTCCCATTTAGACTGGACGTCAGCGGGGAGTTTTTCTCCAAGATCGAAGGCGAGTTGCTCTTTTGCGTTGACGTAAGCGATGCTTCCATCCTTGTGGTAGCGCCAGTAGGACTTGCCGAAGATGAGGCCATGAATGAATGTCTCTGGGAAGGGAACCTCACCCGTGATGTACTCTCCCATGCAGATCATCCGTGCGACCCAAAAAAAGAGGATGTCATGACCTGTGACGAGGACATTGTTGGGATAGAATTTTTTTAAGTCTGCCGTCTCTTCTGGCCAGCCAAGGACACTAAGGGGCCAAAGGGCTGAGGAGAACCAGGTATCGAGGACATCCTCATCTTGGCGCCACTGCTCTGGATTTTTCTCCACTTCGGATGGAAGCTTATCCCCATCATAGCAAAGCATCTCTTCCGGATTGTCTATCTTGTACCATACTGGGATCCGATGTCCCCACCAGAGTTGCCTAGAAATACACCAATCGCGCAGATTCTCTATCCAATAAAAATAGGTGCTCTCCCATTCCTTTGGGATGATTTTGACCTTTCCCTCTTTGACTGCAGCTGTGAGCTTTTCCTTGAAGGGACCCATCTTCACAAACCATTGCTTGGAGAGAAAGGGTTCGATCACAGCTTTAGAGCGATAAGAGACCCCTACTCGATGCTGGTAGGGCTCAATCTTTTCCATGAGGCCAAGCTCACTGATTGCATGGGCCACCTGTTGCCTGCCTTCATCCATCGTCAATCCAGCAAATTCTCCCCCAGCTTCGTTGATCTTACCGTCAGGGGTCATGATATTGATGCTTTCGAGGTCATGACGCATTCCCATCTCATAATCGTTCGGGTCATGGGCTGGGGTGATCTTCACTGCTCCACTTCCAAACTCCGGGTCAACGTAGGAATCAGCGATGATGGGGATCTCTCGATTCGTGAGAGGAAGGCGGATGGTCTTGCCGATGAGATTCGCATACCGCTCATCGGAAGGGTTCACCGCTACAGCAGTATCGCCGAGCATTGTCTCAGGGCGGGTAGTGGCAACAACGAGATGGCCACTCCCATCCGAGAGGGGATAGCGCATGTGCCAGAGGTTCGAGCCCCTCTCTTCGTACTCTACCTCATCATCGGCCAATGCTGTCTGTGTTACGGGGTCCCAGTTCACTAGATAGTCGCCGAGGTAGATCAGCCCCTCATCGAACATCTTCTTAAAGGCCTTGCGTACAGCTAGGCTCCTCTCATCATCCATTGTGAAAGCCAGACGGTCCCAGTCGCATGAGCAGCCAAGGCGTTTGAGTTGGTCGATGATCTTCCCTTGACTCCGATCTTTCCACTCCCAAACGAGCTTTAGAAACTCTTCTCTCGTGAAGTCTTTGCGTCGTTTCCCATTCTTTGCTATCTGGTCCCTTTCGACGACCGTCTGCGTTGCGATCCCTGCATGGTCTGTTCCCGGCACCCAGAGAGCCTCATACCCTTGCATCCGCTTCCAACGGATGAGGACATCTTGAATTGTGTCGACGAGAGCATGACCCATATGCAGGACACCCGTCACGTTCGGTGGAGGGATAGAAATGCAATAGGGAGTCTTAGAAGAAGTAGCGTCGGCTTTGAAATAGCCCCCTTCTTCCCAAAAGGGATACCACTTCTTTTCAGTCTCGGATGGGTTGTAAGCTGTCATAGAGAGTCATTATCCCTTAAGAAGAATTAATTTTCTAGCCTGGATCTTCTCGAGAAGTTTGGGGAACCGAGCAAATTTCTCTCTTGGGCGTATGGTCTCCAAATAGTGCAGCGCACCCCAATCGATAAACTCTTTGTATGCCTTCTTTGCGTCATTAAGAGAATCGCGATCGGGGCTTGAAGAGAGGAGCATGGCCCAGCCAAAAAGTAGGGCTGCTTTTTTTGAAAAAAGGGCACAAAATCCCCCTGCTTGCTTGGCGGGAGCAATGCACTTGAATGCCTCAGAAAGAGGGTGCTGTTCCCTTAGCCCCTGCTTGGAGAGGTTTGCTGGAAGATCGTGATAGAAATAGCGGATTCCCTCGGATAGTTCGTAATTTTCGTGAGCGTAAATCTCTTCGATAATGGTTTCAGTGATCAAGGAAGAATCGATAGAAAAGAGCTCAAGAGTTGTGTGGCCATCACGATTACCACCATTCGCAATTGCGAGGGTATCCCCAAAGAAAGCGAGACAAATGCCATGCTTTTTCCAACCGGTATGCACAAAAGTGAGTTTGCCCTTTTGGATTCTCTCGGCAATTGCTCCATAGGAGTGTTCGAGATAGGCTCTATCAAGTGCCTCTTGTAATGGAGCAGCTACCTGGAGGTTTTTGGACTTGCAGTACTCTCTGAAGGCTGTTCGAAGGGAGTCGAACATCCACCGGGAAATGGTCCCCTCGAGAGGAAGGTCCCTTTTTGGAAAGGGGAGATGTCCGGATAACCCGAGCCAATGGGAGAGGGTTTTTAGCTCAAAGTACTCCCTCTCGTAAGAATTCAGGGAGAAGAGTTTCCCAACCTCAGGATACCCCAAAGCGTAAGGGGTAATCGCAGGGGTGATATCCGCTTCATGCCTTTCATGTGGGTTTGCTCCCATGTTCAATAGTACTTTAATGAGATCCTCACGTCCTACCATGCATGCGAGAAAAAGGAGCTCCGTTTTTTGCATCACCCGCCAGTTGATATCAAAATGGATTAGCCGCAGGGAGAGGCTTCTCACAAAGAGGTTGATGAAGAGGGCATATAGGCTAGAGAGGCATGTGCTTAACGCTCGGATCTCTCCAGTAAACCAATCTTTTGGCTTCTCTGCAAAGAGGGTGCTTAAGAGAAGAAAGGGAATGCGCACTGCTGCTTCTACAAGGGCGATTGCCGCTACGGGGATGAATGCGATCTCAGAGGAGATCTTTCTTGCTAGTCCATCAGAAGAGTCTCTCCAGTGGACCAGGTCGTAGAGGAGCTGAGCTGAGTAGGGCATCTCCGCAGTAGAGGCGCCGGAAAGTTCATGTCTGGGCATACAGAGATACATATGGGAGACAATATACCAAATTTTCCCTTATTTGGGAGGGGATTCAGGGCCCTATGCAAATCAAGGGAAACAACTTGTCTTCTTAGGCTCTGACTAGCTTTTAATGAGTCTGCTGATACCCAGAAGGCCAACACCTAGGATAAGAGCTCCTGCTCCAACAGCAGTGAGTTCAAGGCCAAGGAGCGAAAGAAGTTGTAGTGCTTTAAACTTGAGGCCCGGAGGAAGAGAGTCAGGAACTTCGGGCAGGCAAAAGGGGAGGGCTAATGCAGCTGCTCCTACCACAATGAGCATCCACCCAATAATTGATGTGATTTTGGAAGCGGTGTTACTGAGTTGATCATTCCTATTGATCGTAGTGTTAGAAAGATGAATGCGTATCCCCTCTCCACGATCGCTGCTTGTTACTGCTTGTAGACTCATATTATCTCCTTATTTTTACAAGATATGCCTTCTATTGTAGAGAAAGGTAGACTTATCCTAAATTCCAATCATTATTTTATTGAGTTTGAAATTCTCCCCTTATTTCGGAGAGGTTTCTGCGCACTGAGAATAGAGCTGAAGCTGTTGGAAGAGACGGAGCTTCTCCCATAGAAAAGACTTGTCCAACCAATTTTTTTTGAGATCGATCCTCCCGAGGAGAAAATGGGAGAGGAGGGCAGAAGTGGGGGGATAGGGCTTTTCAGAGACATTGGTGAGGTGGGCGAGGGCTGCCTTTTCCCCTTTGGCGTGGGCGAGGTAACAGCCATAGAGAAAAAAGAGGTTGTCATTGGGGTTAGAAAAGATCTCTGAAGGGGAGTTCTTGAGGAGGGCCTTTGCTTTGTTCCAATTTTGAGAGTGAAGAGCTGCCCAGAGTCTAATAGGAAGAAGCTCATGCAGGAACTGCTTTGGAACGTCAGGGAGAGTAAGAGATGCTCCTTCTATGAGAGAGAGATTGAATTTTGCATGAATGAGAGGAAGGCTCCTTTCCTCTAGAAAGTCGAGGGGCATATCACGTCCGAGAAGAAGGAGAGCGACAGAGGCATTTTGCCGATTGATTTCGTCGAGTCCTTTCTCTAGCATCTCCTCAAGTACGATTGGGCGGTTCAGCCAAAATGCCAGTTGAATGGCGAGGGAGTCATTTTTATTTTCCGATGGTGTCAGGAATGAGAGGGGTTCTAGATACGTCTCTAAGAGATCGGTGATCGCATGAACATCAGTTAGATGAGAGAGATGCCTCAGAGCCAAAAGAGCAAAAGAGAAAGCCTGCTTTCTTTCGCTTTGGCTCGTCTCATAAAGACGGGAGAGGATATTCTCAACTAGGACAGGTTTGAGGGGGTGTTTGGGGTATCTTCGAAGAGCTAGCTCGAGACATTTTACCTCTTCTTCGACATCGTTCTGCGCTTTATAGACGAGTGATTTTCCAAGGTACTCAAGGGGGCCACCAGCGGTTTTGTGGAGCTTTTCGAACTCATTTAGTGCGCTATCAAAAAGGTCCTCTTGTTTTGTTTTGTACTTTTGTTCCTTGGCTTCTTTTAGGAGAGTCATCCCAGCGCGGAATGTCGCTTCTCTCCCTTCTGCTCTTCCAGGAAATGAGTCGGAAATCTTCCTGTACTCTTCTATGGCCTCATTGTACTGTTTTCTGGCTAAGAAGGCATCGGGAACAGCGAGGCAATTGACCATGATGTTTTGACTTCCTACACTGATGCGTAAAGGAGAAAGAGAGAGACTGGCATCTCTGAGCAGAACTCCTACCTGAGAGCCTGAGAGGGGAATATGACTGAGAAAGCTGAAGCAGAGAACGCCATCGAGAAAAAGACGGACATAGTTCTCTACCTTTTCAATGCGCAAGGAGTAGGGGCGGTTGCTTTCGATCTTTGTTTGATCGGCAGAGAGCATTTCGACATTGGATCGATAGAGACGAATCCCTTCTTGAGATAGCCAGAGGCAGTAGGCCTCTTCCATTCCTTTGAGGAAAGGTCCGTCTGGCATGCAAAAAAGAAGGCCTATACCTTTACAGCCTTTGTGGAGGATGAGTTCTGCTTCAATTTTGATGCTTCCTGGAAAATGTGCTTTCGAGATCATTAGATTGACCCATTCGAGCATCTCCACTCCTCGTGTCAGTGCCATGTGTTTGGCGAGCACCACATTTTCTTGGAATTGCCAGTCTTCTTTGCGTGAGAGCATTAGCTCTCCTGCATCCATCCACTCGGGAAGTCCTTCGATGTAGTTCTCCACATCTTGGATCAGCTCTTCGACCGATTGGTAGCGTTTCTTGGGCTGTGGGGAGAGACACTTTTTGACAATACTGGAGAGGTGAGGAGAGATCTCTCGATCGGGGGCGACCTCCTCTGGATCGAGAATCTCCTCATGCTTATGGGTTTTTCGGAACTCTTTGATTGATGGACGCCGAAAAGGATAGCGTAATGTGAGGATCTGGTAGAGGACTACTCCGAGAGAATAGATGTCGGTGAGAACAGAAGAGGCAGCTCCAAATGCCCGTTCCGGAGCCATATAAAGCAGAGTGCCGGGCACTTTGCCCGGTTGCGTGAGTTGGGGGCTCCCTTCCCTGAGGTCAGGCCCTTTTTTTTCTGGTGCATTGATGAAGTTTGCTAGCCCCCAATCAAGGATGATCACCTCTCCATACTTACCGACGATGATATTTTCTGGTTTGAGATCGCGGTGGAGGACATTCCGATCATGGGCATAGGCGATCGCAGAACAGACACTGAGAAAGATCCGCACCAGAGAAGGCACCGAGGAGCCAATGAGGTGGAGAGGGTCCCCCTGTTTGAGCTGTTCGCTCGTCTCTCGAAGAATCGATTTGAGAGTTTCCCCTTCGATTTGGGGCATGGTGTAATAGGTTCCCTTCTCATCGATCGCATAGATCGGGATGATGTTGGGATGGGAGAGCTCCGCTGCTATGCGCGCCTCTTGAAGAAACCTCTCCCGCATGGTTGCATTATCGCTCCATTCTTTGCGCATCTGCTTCAGAGCAACCTCTCTTCCACAGATCTCATCTCGAGCGAGAAAGACCTCTCCCATGCCTCCTTTGCCGATGCTTCGGAGGATCTGATATCCTTTGAGATTTTTTTCCATCACTGAATGAAATAAATCCCATAGATCGGTAATATATGCAAGGATTATTCGAACGAAGGATTTGCAAATGAAAATTATCCTTACAGGGGATAGGCCAACAGGACCCCTCCATCTCGGACACTTCGTTGGGTCACTTCAAAACCGGGTCGAGCTCCAAGACAAGCACACTCAGTTTGTGATGATTGCCGATGCTCAAGCCCTAACAGACCACGCCAAAGAGCCGGAAAAAGTACGAGCTAACGTCTTAGAGGTGATGCTTGATTATCTCGCTGTAGGGATCGATCCGCAGAAAACGACAATTTGCATCCAGTCCCTCCTTCCTGAACTCTTCGAGCTCACCAGCTACTACCTCAATCTCGTTACCTGGAATCGCCTTAAGCACAATCCGACGGTCAAAGCAGAGATCAAGCAAAAGAATTTTGGAGAGGCAGTCCCCGCTGGCTTCATGGTTTACCCCGTTAGCCAAGCGGCGGATATCACCGCTTTTAAAGCAAATCTCGTCCCAGTGGGAGAGGACCAACTGCCCATGATTGAGCAGACCAATGAGATCGTCCGCCACTTCAATCAGACCTACAAAAAAGAAGTTCTCGTTCGTGCAGAGGCTCTCATTCCCAAAAGGGGGCGCCTCCCCGGCACTGACGGAGGGATGAAGATGAGTAAGACCATTGGCAACTGCATCTACCTCTCTGACCCATCAGATGTCGTCCAGAAGAAAGTGATGAAGATGTACACCGATCCCGAGCACCTTCGAGTCGAGGATCCCGGCAAAGTAGAGGGGAATCCCGTCTTTACTTATCTCGATGTTTTTGACCCCGATAGGGAAAAATTCGAAGAGATGAAGGCTCATTATACGAAAGGAGGACTCGGCGACGTAGTGGTCAAAAGGCATCTCCATGATGTCCTTGAGCAGATGTTAGAGCCGATTCGCCAAAGAAGAGAGGAGTTTGCTAAGGATCCCGGCGAGGTCATGCGCATTTTAGAAAAGGGGACCGAGACGGCCCGCTTCACCACCTCCAAGACCTTGTCTGAGGTGCGCGCTGCGATGGGAATCGATTATTTTAGTTAAGGAAGAGAACAATGGCAACGAGTGCACTTTCAGACCTCGCTTCGATTCCCAGGCCTAGACCAAATGCCCCAATGACACGGCCTGCTGTAATAGAAGCCAAGAGCTATGCCTCTTTCAGAGCCCTTAGCCCTCCTAAAGAGGATGTCTGTACCATCTGCTTAGAATCCGGCCAAGAAAATCCCGATGGTTGGGTTGCTCATCATGCAGACAATGGGAAGCATCACGTCTATCATGAGATCTGTTTAAAAGAGCTTATCAGTTCAAGACTTGAAGAGATTCTCGCTTGGGAAAATGAGTACATGCATTATCAGCCAAAGCCTGAGCATCCGGCGTGTCCCATTTGTCGAAAAGAAATCGACATTTTCTCTCTTCTTCCCACAAAGCTCCTCAGTGATTTTTTCTTATGGACGGGAAGCAAAACCCCATCTTCGGACAATCCCGTGTTCTTGAATAGGGTGGTCACACACTTGAATAAAGAAATCGCTAAAGTAAAAATCATCGACAGAGTCAATGATGAATTTCATGTCCGTGGTCTTTCGGAGGCTTTTAAACGAAGCATTGGTAAGGGGGCTACTCCGTCTCGAGTCCCTTTCCTAAAGGAAAGTGCTCTCAATACTCTTCGGGCTGTAGTGAGTTTTGCAGAAGCATTTTTTTCCCTCTTTACTGTTTTTACCTCATGGGGGAGAGAGCATTTTCGTACAAACTTTGTATCATGTGGAGTCAGTTGTTGGAGTACTTGGATTGCAGCAGTGGCCTGTTTTTCGATAAAATTGGGAAGAGATCTCCATAGGAAGCAGATGAATGGTCTTAAATCTATGCTAAGCACAGATCAAAAGTTAATCGAGATAAGAGAAGTGGTTTTTCTTTAGCTCTTTACTAGACCAGGGAATTCCTATAGCATAAAAGCAAAAAATAATGAGTTCCCTCAATCTAGCACAATCTCTGCCATCTGGCTCTTTCCAAACTTTTTCCCCTGCAAAAGATGACTCTTGCAGTATCTGTCGTTGCAGTGCAACAGAAAATCCTGATCGCTGGGTTTCTCACCCTAGCGGAGAAGATCACCAACATGCGTTTCATGAGGGGTGTATAAGAGATTCTGTGAGGAGTATTCTCCTTCAGCGGCAGGAATGGAGGATCATTGCGAATCATTTTCGAGTCCTCCGCGAACTCCCACCCCCATCCCCTAATCCACCGAATTGTCCCCTCTGTCGTAGAGAGATCGATATTCTATCCATTCTGCCAGAGGATCTTGCTTCCGAGCTGCGGCGGGGAAGAGAGCGTAATGAAAACACCCCGAATTTGCTAAGTGAGTCTGGTACCGGGTTTTATCTCAATGAAGAAATAATGTCGGGGTTTGCTTTGGGCATTCTCGCTATGTCATTGTATTCATTCTACTCTCTGTTGCATGGGGGTCTTCCAAAATTCCTTCCTCAGCTTTCCCTATTGGGGATTGCACTTCTGTTTCGTCGCATGGCTTGGCGAGGCTTCTTTTCTAAATTCGAAATTCCTTTCGATAGGAATCTATTGGATAGGTATGGAATAAGATTTTCTTCTTCTCGTGGAACAAGTCTTCTGAGTCGCATTGAGAATGATCCTGTTTTACTTCAAAGAGTATGTACACAACTTAAAAAAGAGACTGCAAAGGGATGGTTTGCGAATGATCGAGTGATTGAGAAGTTCCAAATTGGAGGGCTTGTACAGGCCTGTGAAGCCAATGGAGAGGAGGCTTCGCTATTCTCTCGGAAGGAATTTTTAAGAGAAGCACTACTCAATACCATGCGGGCGATCATCAATGTTACGGAAGCTGTTTTTTCTAGTTTGGCCTTTATGACAGCATGGGGAACTCATTTGCAAGTAGCAGGAGTGAATTGTTGGAGTGTTTTGATATCCCTAGTGGGGTGTATTTCAACGAGGGCTGGGAGAGATTTGCATGTGAGGCAAATGACCTATCTAATGGATCTGGAAGAGTGAAGAGTTTTTATGTCCTCTTCCTCAAGAAGAGAATTCTCAATTGTCAGTAGAGGAGGTAAGAGATTTTTTCGTAAAATCTTATTTTACTTCTTTTTTAATCAGGATATCTTATAATAAGTATTACGAAATGAGATTTTCTACTTAATAAAAGGAGACCCCTAATGAATAAGAAATGGATCGCAGAATTTCTCGCAGTGGTCATCTCTTTGAGCTCGATGACTCCACTAGGAGCAAGCGACATTCTTCTCCCATCCCATGGAAGGGAAATTGTCGCTCAGACAGAAGTAGCCTACCAAAGGGGAGACTACGATCTTTTCCTCGAGCAGCTCCATGAGCAATACGAGAATGCAGGGGAAGCCGGTGCTCTTCGGGGCGTTTTCGAAAGCGCTAAAGCTGCCTTTGCAGCGGCTGAGGAAAAGGGTACGGCCAATTTCACTGAGCAACGAAAAAGGGTCCAAATTTTAAGCAAACAGAGGAATGAGGCTCTTAGAGAAGCTGTGGCAAATAGCCCTGAGAGAGAGATCGCTCAGAAAGTGCATACGATCACCGCCTTTTCCCTTTCTAAGAATCAAAAAGAAGTTTTAGATGAGCTCGATCAATTGAAGCTCCATGTTCCCGATAACGCCGATGGAGTGATTCAGAATAAAATCTCTGCACTAGAGACAGAGTACTATATTAAATCGCTCCTTCTCGATATAGCTGGAAGCCGTTCTGGTTCTGATGCCGAGACGCTCCAAAAAAAGAAGATCGCTCTCAACCTGGAGAAGCTCGATAAAATGGAGGAAGCTGCAAAAGGAGCAGGAGATGTGAAATGGGCAGCGAAGATCGGCTCAGCTCGGATAGCGAGTAGCGCCGACCATGCCTATAAAATTGATTTAAACTCTCTCAATGAACTCGCTGATGGAAAAGTTGACCCCAAAAACTCCGTTGAAGAAAAAGTGAAAGATGTTATGATCTCATATCAACAAAAGCGCGCCGATGCCTATCAAGACCAGATAGGAGAAATCGCGCAGAAGTAACGATCCCTTCGGGCAGGGGACTCTATCTCCCCCAAAGAAAGTATCTTTTAAAAGCCTCAGGACCACCCTGGGGCTTTTTTTTTAATCTTTATTATTCTCGGTTTCTCGTTTTTTGGCGTCCTCTTCTTGCTCTTTAGCTGAGCGGCTCTCAAGCCATTCCCTGATAAAGATGTAGAGCCCACCTATGGAGAAAAGGACAGGAAGGAGAATTTCCCACTGGATCTCAAATTGCACAGTCAGGAAGGCCCCGACGAAGACGAAGAGGCTGATCCAGGTATCATAGTGGCGTCCCTGCAGATACTGCATCAAAGCGAGGGGGATACCCACAACGAGCATGAGTCCTGGCCACCAGACTCCCGTATAGGTGAGAATGCCGAGTCCGATGAGAAATAGGACCAGAGCGACGATTTTGGCTCTTTTACGGATGATTAGGGGTTTTGACATCAGATGCCTCCTTTTGCCCCATGTTACTGATCAATTTTTTAATAATAAAGGGCTGAGGTACTTTCCGGTGTAGGAGCTGGGATGGTCGGTGAGCTCTTCGGGGGTTCCCGTGAAGAGAATCTCTCCTCCCTTTTCTCCGGCTCCAGGGCCTAAATCAATCAGATAGTCGGCATTCGTGAGAATATCGAGGTTGTGCTCAATGATGATGACTGTATTCCCTTTTTCGACAAGGGCATGGAATATTGTGAGGAGCTTGAGGATATCCTCAGGGTGGAGGCCGATCGTGGGTTCATCAAAGAGATAGAGGGTCTTGCCAGTGGACCGCTTGGCGAGCTCTCTGGCGAGGCGGAGGCGCTGAGCCTCTCCTCCAGAGAGGGTAGCGATCTCTTGTCCTAGCTCTAGATAGCCCAGTCCCACGGAGATAAGGGTCTCGAGGATCCTGATCACCTTGGGGATGGGAGCGATCCAGTCGAGGGCCTCTTCGACTGTCATTTGGAGGATGTGGCCCATGTGCTTTCCTCTGGTTTTGACGCCGAGACTTAAGGGATTGAGACGGTATCCTTTACAGGCATCGCAGGTGATCCGTACGGGTGGGAGAAACTGCATCTCGATTTTTCTTTTTCCAAGACCCCAGCAGGTGGTGCACATCCCTTTTAGGTGATTAAAACTAAAATGCTTTGGCTTGAGTCCTCGAATCTTTGCTTCGGGGAGCTCTGCAAAGTAGTAACGCAAAGGGGTTGAGAGGTCGGTGTAGGTGCTCACATCAGCGCGGTTGGTGTGCCCGATGGGGTTCTGGTCGATGACGAGCATTTTATCGAAGGCATTGATCCCCGAGAGGGTAGCCCCGAAGTAATCGACTTGGTCGGGACGTTTTCTCGTGGCGAGGGATTGTTGGACAGAGGGACGGAGGAGATCGTTGATGAGGGTGGATTTTCCTGAGCCGGAGACCCCTGAGATACAGGTGATCACTCCAATGGGAATCTCTACAGCGAAGTTCTTCAAATTGTGGAGGCGGGCGTTTTTAAGAGAGAGGGTCTTTTTAAATGATCGGCGTGTGCTTGGATAGGGGACCTTCTTTTTACCACTGAGATAGGCACCGGTAAGGGAATGAGGGTTTTTTTTGATCTCTTCGAGGGTTCCTTGCGCGATGATTTTCCCTCCATGCTTGCCTGCTCCTTCTCCAAAGTCGAGGATTTTGTCAGCAATTTCAATTGTCAGAGGGTCATGTTCGACGAGTAGGAGGGTATTCCCCTGTGCGCAGAGTTTTTTTAGGGAGGCATTGAGCATCTCATTGTTGTAGGGATGAAGGCCGATGGTTGGCTCATCGAGAACGTAGAGACAGCCTGTGAGCCAACTCCCGAGTTGGCGGGCAAGTCTGATGCGCTGTGTTTCGCCGCCACTTAATGTGGGGGCAGCTCTATCTAAGGAGAGGTAGTCGAGCCCAATTGAAATTAAGAAAGAGAGTTTGTGTTTGAGCTGGGAGAGAGTTTCTCCGAGGATCTCTTGCTTGTCTTTGGGAAGATGGATATTTTCGATGAAGTCTTTCGCTTGATCAAGGGGCATTGCGCAGAGAGCAGAGATCGATTGATCGGAGATCAGGACATTGCGGGCGAGGGGATTAATGCGAGCCCCTTGACAAGAGGGGCAAATGATCTGATTGACCCACGGGGAGAGCTCTTCTTTGAGGGAATTGGTTGCTGACTTGGCGAGCTTCGCAAAGACAGGACCGATTCCATTGAAATGGACCCGGTAGCCTTTTTTTTCTAGAAAAACGCCCTTAGGTGTTCCTCCAAGGATGATTTGCAGATGTTCACTGGGGAGTTTTTCAAGAGGAGTGTCTGGATTGATGTCGAGGGAGTAGCAGAGATCTATAAAAAAATTGATTGTTCGGGTGGTGGCAGCATCCTTCCACAGTTTTTTCATCAGCGCTAAGGGACTCATCCGCATGATGAGGCGGTGGCTTTGCAAGTTGGCTCCAAACTGGAAGCCGAGACCCATGCAGTCAAAACACATCCCGTGAGCCGTATTGAAAGAGAAGGTATGCGGAGTGATCGGGGGATAGGACTTCCCAGTGCTTGGAACGGCAAATGCGAGGTTGAAGAAGTGATCTTTCTCATCGTAATGCGCAATGAGGGTATCGTCAGCGACAGAGGCGGCCGTATCGATCGCATCGTAGAGCCGTTTTTTTACCTTAGGTGTGATCACCAGGCGATCGACAACGAGAGCGAGAGTGTTTTTTCTTCTCTTATCAAAGGGGATTTCTGCATCGAGCTCATAGAGCTCTTCGTTGAGGCGGATCCGCAGGTATCCCTCGCGCAACAGGCGCTCTTTTGTCGTCTCAAAATCCTCGGTTAGGGTGAGGGGAGCGAGGATTTGGAGTTTGGTCTTCTCGGGGAGCTCAAGGAGCTTGTCTTGTACATAGGACTTGCTGATCGATTCGATCTTCTCTCCAGTTTCTGGGCAATAGGCTGTTCCGAGATGGGCATAGAGGACCCGGAGATAGTCATAGATCTCGGTCATCGTCCCAATTGTCGAGCGGGGGTTGCCTGCATGGCTCTTTTGTTCAATGGCTATTGAAGCGAGAAGACCTCCGATATCGTCAACTTTAGGCTTGGGCATTTGTTTAACATACTGTCTTGCGTAGGGAGACATCGACTCTGTATAGCGGCGCTGTCCCTCTGCGTATATTGTCCCAAAGGCGAGAGAGGATTTACCAGAGCCTGAAGGGCCCGTACAGACGGTGATTTTTCCATGCTCGATGATCGCATCGACCCCTTTGAGGTTGTTTTGCTCCGCCTTTTCCACTTCGATTTGGTTTTGAAAGGGGGCTTTCTTGGCTTTCTTTTTTGCAGCAGGGGTGATGGGAGTGGGGTTAAGTGCACGGGCAACCGCTTTTCCTGTTGGTGTCTGCAGTCGCGCGATTTTCTCCGGTTTTCCCTCAGCGACGATCTCTCCGCCGTAGTCTCCTCCTTCAGGTCCTAGGTCGATGATCCAATCAGCTGTTTTCACAAGGTCCATATTGTGCTCGATCACAAGGACGGTGTTTTTCTTATTCACGAGCATCTGAAGCACATCAATGAGCTTATGGATGTCATGAAAATGCAATCCTGTCGTCGGTTCATCGAGGATATAGAGAGTCTGGCCAGTAGAAGGGCGGGAGAGTTCCTTAGAGAGTTTGATTCTTTGGGCCTCTCCACCCGATAGGGTGGAGGAGCTCTGTCCGAGAGTGATATAGCCGAGTCCTACGGCATGAAGGGTGTCTAACTTTTTCTTAATGGGTGTGATGTTTTCGAAAAAATCCAGAGCATCGGCAACAGTCATTTCGAGGATGTCGTAGATGCTTTTCCCTTTGTAGAGAACAGAGAGGGTCTTTTGATCAAAACGACGTCCTTCACACTGTTTGCAGAGGGACCACTCGTCTTCCATGAAGTCCATATCGATCTTGACCATTCCCATGCCGCTGCAATGGGGGCAGGAGCCCTCTTTCACATTGAAGCTGAACCGTCCTGGATTATAGCCTTGCGCCTGGGACTCGGGAAGCTGCGCAAAGAGATCTCGGATCAGATCGAAGAGTTTAATGTAGGTGGAGGGGTTGGATCTAGGGGTCCGTCCGATCGGAGACTGGTCAATAGCGATCACTTTGTCGATCCCTTTGATCCCTCTGATGGCTTTGTGCTTGCCTACTCGCATTTTCCCATGGTGGAGGGCATTAGAAAGGGCTGGGTGGAGGATATCGCTGATCAGGGAGGATTTTCCAGAGCCTGAGACCCCCGTCACTGCGATGAACATCTCTAGCGGAATTTTCGCAGTGACCGACTTGAGATTGTGATGTTTGGCACCTTCGATTGTGATCCACTTCTTCGAGCTGGGGCGTCTTTTCTTTGGAATGGGGATTTGCTTTCTTCCCGATAGGTAATCAGCTGTTAACGAGCGGGGGGCAGAGAGGAGGGCTTTGAGGTCACCCTGTGCAATGATCTCTCCCCCGTCCTTTCCAGCTAGTGGCCCGACATCGACGATGTGATCTGCCTCCAGAATCGTCTCTTCATCATGCTCGACGACGATCACCGTGTTGCCCTTATTGCAGAGTGCTCTAAGAGAAGCGAGGAGCTTCTTATTGTCCCTCGGGTGGAGGCCGATTGAGGGCTCATCGAGGATATAGGTCGCTTTCGAGAGGCCGGAGCCGATCTGGGAGGCTAGACGCACCCGTTGTGACTCGCCGCCAGATAGAGTGGGGGCTGTTCGCTCAATAGAGAGGTAGTGGAGTCCCACATCGTAGAGGAAGTAGAGGCGCTGGCGGATCTCCTTCACCACCTCATCGGCAATGAGTGTTTCCACTTTGCTGAGCTTCATCTTATCGAAAAACTCATAGGCCTTCTCAATCGAGAGAGAGACGAGCTCTTGGATTGTCTTGCCTTTGAGCTTTGTCGCTGCTGGGTAGGGGCGGATCCGCGCTCCTTGGCAGTCGGAGCAGATCGATTCCTCCATCAGCTCTTCCATCTTGTTTCGGTAGACATCGGAGGTGGCCTCTTGGTAGCGAGTCCGCGCTTCGTGGAGAACCCCGCGCCATTGGACATACTCGGTCCAACGCGTATGTTTTTGGGGGTGGACGAATCGCATCTTCACCCATTTTTTCTTCGTTCCATGCAGAAAGATCTGTTTGGCCTTTTCAGGGAGTTTTTTCCATGGGGTGTGGACGCTGAACTTATAGATTCTCGCGAGGTTGTCAAAGATATTCCCAAAGCGGATCGTGTTGTAGGAGCTCCCTACGTTGCAGCATCCTTCGGCGATGCTCAGCTCGGGGTCGATGATCTTGTCTAGGGTGAACTCCAGAAGGTTTCCCAGCCCTTGACAGGTGGGACACATGCCCGAAGGGTGGTTGAAGGAGAAGTCTTGGGGGTTTAAGGGGCCGTAGGAGAGTCCTGATTTAGGACTATAGGCATGCTCAGAAAAGAGTTGTTCTCTTCCTGTATCGAGATGCAAGATATTGACGATTCCGTTTCCAGCCTCAAGTCCCTGCAGAATCGCTTCGACTAGCCGCCCCCTCTCTTCTTCTCGTACGACGATCCGGTCAATCACGAGGTCGAGATCATGGGCCACCTTTCCATCCACTTCGATCGGCTCACTGAGCTCGACTAGTTCTCCATCGAGGCGAACGCGGGTGTATCCTTTACGAAGCAGTTCATCAAACTCCTCCTTGAACTCTCCCTTTTTCCCCTTAGCAAAGGGAGCAAGCACCACAATCTTGGCTTTTTCAGGGAGTTTTTGGATCTCATTAAGGATCTGCTCAGTGCTTTGAGGGGTCACCTTTTCCCCACTAACTGGGCAATGGGGATGACCGATCCTCGCATAGAGGACCCGCAGAAAGTCGTAGATTCCCGTCATCGTCCCGACAGTCGAGCGGGGATTGCGTCCTGCCGTTTTCTGCTCGATAGCGATCGTTGGGGAGATCCCCTCGATGGCTTCAGCCTTCGGCCTGGGCATCTCTCCGAGGTGGCGCCTTGCAAAGGTTGAGAGGGACTCGATATAGCGCCTCTGTCCCTCGACATAGATCGTATCGAAGGCAAGGGAGCTCTTCCCAGAGCCTGAGACCCCAGTGAAGACGATGAGTTGATTTGGCTCTAGGGTGAGGTCCACCTCCTTTAGGTTGTGGACACTCACCTTTTTTAGGACGATTTTTTGCTGCATCAGGTAGAGAGTATACAATACTGAAAGAGTTGAGAACAAGCCGCTCTTTAGGTACCCTAAAGGTATGAGGACTCGAACAAAAATCGTCTGCACAATCGGCCCTGCGGTCTCTTCTTATGAGAAGATGCTCGAGCTCATCGACGCTGGGATGAATGTAGCCCGCCTCAACTTCTCCCATGGGACCCACGAAGACCACAAAAAGAGCATCGAGAACCTCAAACGGGCCCGCAAGGAAAGAAATATCCCCCTCGCCATTATGCTGGATACCAAGGGTCCTGAGATCCGCGTAGGGGTCCTGAAAGAGCCGATACCCGTTGCCGAGGGCCAAAAGGTCCTCCTTGTTCCAGAAAAAGCTGAGGATCCCACCCATCTCCCCATCACCCCTGGAATTGCTCTCGATCCGCTGAAAAAAGGGGATAGGGTCCTTTTTGATGATGGCTATATTGCCTCAGAGGTCGTCGAAAGAACCCCCGAAGGGGTGGTCATCACCATCCTCAATTCAGGGGCCATCAAGAGCCAAAAGGGGGTCAATATGCCCCATGTAGATGTCCCTCTTCCGGCTTTGACGGAGCAGGACATCGAAGACATCAAATTTGGCTGCGAACAGGATGTCGATGTGATCGCAGCATCCTTCATCCGCTCGGCAGAGCATATGCGCGAGATCAAGACTCTTCTTTACGAGTTGGGGAAGAGAGAGATTATGATCATCGCCAAAATTGAGAACAGCCTTGGGGTGAAGAATTTTGACAGCATTTTACAGGTGGCTGATGGGATCATGGTCGCTAGGGGAGACCTTGGTGTGGAGCTCCCTATTGAGGATGTACCAGCCCTCCAGAAAATGATGATCCGCAAGAGTGTCCAGTCCTCTAAACTCGTCGTCACCGCTACACAAATGCTCGAATCGATGATCACCAATCCTCTCCCGACAAGAGCTGAAGCCTCAGATGTTGCAAATGCGATCTATGACAGCACGTCTGCTGTCATGCTCTCGGGTGAGACTGCTATAGGGAAATACCCCGTAGAGACGGTCAATATGATGAGGCGGATTGTCGAAGCTGCAGAGGCTGACTTTTCTTATCGGGACTTTTTCTATCGCAACTCCCAGGTCTCTTCCTATGATATCTCCACCTCGATCTCCCTCGCCTCAGTGAAAACGGCCTATAGCTCAGGTGCCAAGGGGATTTTTGCTTTCACTAGTAGCGGCACGACACCTCGCCTCATCTCCCGCTTCCGTCCGGAGATGCCTATTCTCGCTCTCACCCGCTATGAGAAGACCTATCATCAGCTCGCCTTTAACTGGGGAGTTATCCCCGTCCCTCCGGCGATCACCCACAATGTCCACGAATCGCTCGCCCTCATGAGCTCCTTTGCCCAGGATCGTGGGCTCGTCCAGTTTGGAGATCTCGTTGTGATCACTTCGGGTTCTCACTTTGGGGTGAGTGGGACCACCAACATGATGATTGTTGAGAGCATTGGAGAGGTTCTTGTGAGGGGACAAGCTTCAGAGGGAAATGAAGTGAGTGGCGAGGTTTTTATCGTCCTTACGCCTGACCGGTTCAATGCCCGGAGAGCTGAGGGAAAAATTGTCGTGATCTCCCAATGCGATGAGAGCTATCTGCCCCTTTTAGAGAAAGCAAAGGCCATTCTTTTGCAAAATAGTCCAGAAGATCTCTCTTCAGAAGAGGTGGCGTTGATTTTTGCTAAAGCGAGAGGCATCCCCATTATTGTACGCGCTGACATGGCGATGCGCCGCCTTAAAGATCGTCAAGAGGTGACCCTCCACCCAGAAAAGGGGACGGTCTACCGCAAGTTTCCTGGGAATTCAGGTGAGGAGATCCCTGCGATCTCCGATCCGAGAGATTAGCCACGTAGAGGAGTGTTAAGAGAGACTAAATGCCGTTTTCTTGGCCTCATAAAGACTTCTAAGAGTGGCAATAGCCAGTTTAGCGAGAATATTCTCTACTGCCGTTTGTTTCTTTAGAACTGCTGTAATTTGAAATTGTATTTCTAAGAAGCCCTCTTTTGAGATCCCTTTTCTTAGCTTTCCACTCAATACGGCTGCAGATGCGCTCAGTTGCCCTTCATTGATCGAGACATTTCTTGGTGTGGAAGATGCTCTAGCGCTAGGACCTCTCGCATTCGATCTAGCTGCGGATTCATGAGAGCCTTGGGTATGATTTCTCGCAGCTTTTTGCTTCCCCTTCGTTGCTCTGCCCCCTTGAGAAGTTCTCTTCTTAGGGAGTGCTCTAATCGCCTTTTTTGCTTCTATAAATAAAGCTCTTAATTTTATGTCTTCTGAACTCGTTGCTTCTTTAGACGGACTGTATTTACGGAGCCATTTGATAATTACTTTGCGTTCTGATTTTAAAATTCCATTTTTCTCAAATTCGCCGATGCGCTGCAGAAGTTGGGCTCTATATTCATCCGAAGATGAATCGCTTGAAGAAGATTTCGATGCAGCGCCTGAAGCCGCGTATGCTGCAGAAGAGTCGCTGGTTCTCGAGTGTTTTATTTTTGGCTGATGATGCGATTTGTGGGGGTTGTCAGAGGGGGAATATGTAGAAGAACTTGAGCCTTTTTTGTGGCCTGTGTCTTTTACGTCTCCAATGCGCGTCCTTCCAGACAGAGAGCGGGGTTTGTGATCGCTAGAAAGAAGATGCCCGAGCGCTTTAATCGGAGCAGCCACAAGACTAAATAAAGATTTCACGACATTCGTGAAAAAAAATAGAGGCTGGAAGATAAAGGGTCGGTGATTGCTTACTTGTTTCAAGTTAATTTCCCTAGTTTATTCTTATTCTTCTTAAATTATAGTACATAAACCCCAAAAAGTCAAGATTTTAATAATATTTATTAAGTTTATGTAAATATGTAATAGTTTAAAATTTAGTTTGATATAAGCAAAAGAGCACAAATAGTCGCCGTCTCAGCTCATAAGCTATGGGGATTGAGTTGAGTAGAACTCGAGAACGAGTCCTTGAGCCGTTTTTTGTGCGTTTGCAACTTAAACGATTTCAGTATTGGGAAGAGATTTCAGAATCGATTCCAGTGTCTCAATTTCTGGCTTTAATGAAGGTAAGTTTTTTGCTTCTTCCTTCCAGAGTCGGAGTCGAGCCCCATAGAGTATTCGTTCACCGTTTCCTATGCTTGTCGCTTTAGAAAGAGTTTCATTTATTTTCTTAATTAATTTGAGCCTGTTACTGACGTCCGGAGAGCTCTCGGTGCTTACTCTTCCGGGAAGATCGGTGCTTACTCTTCCGGGAAGAGGAGTATGGTCCTTGCTTGAGAATGCTTTTCCTATCGCTTTGAAGGAAGCGGCAAGCACGCGAAATAAAGACTTAACTATTCTTTTCAAAATGTTAGGTCGATAATTTTCGTTGCTTCTTTGGATTGTAACTCTTATTTCATTCATAATTACCTCTCTTTTCTGTCTATTCTTTAATTATAATTAAATATTAATAAATAGTCAAGATTTTAATAATATTTATTAAATTAATATCAAGATGTAATAGTTTGGAAATTAGTTACTTACAAGTGAAAGGGCACAGATGGCAGCGGTCTCAGCGCGTAAGGTATTGGGGTTCAGGCGAATCCCTGTCCCCTTAAGGGGGCCCTGGAGGAGGGCTATCTCCTCATCGGAAAAGCCGCTTTCAGGGCCGATGAAGATGAGCAGATCCGAGCTGGGGGGCGTAAAGCGAGGTGCTTCTGGCGATAGGTCACCGAAGAAAGCAGGCATGGGAGGAGGGGTCCACTCGGAGAGAGGAGGTTTGAGGGTGATTTCTGGGAGGTAGAGGCGCCCTGACTGCTTGAGGGCTGAGATTGCGAGGTGGTGGAATCTGGTCAGATCTGGAAATTTGGTGAGCTGATTGTCGTTTCAGAAAAATTGTTCCTAGAGCAGTAAAGCTACGGAAAGACTCTGGAAGTTCGGTGAAGTGATTGTTGCTGAGGTCAATCCAGAGAAGAGCGGTAAAGTTGTTCAAGTCAGGAAGTTTTGTGAGCTGATTGCGAATTCGTGCCATTGCTCCATTTTTTGAGGAGGTTAGAAGTTTTTACACCGGTCGGAATTTCTGGGATCTTATTGCATTGCATTGAATGCTACTTGTAATGAGGGGCATTAAGCCAAACATTTTCATCGGGGGCGTTTAAGATTTACTAAACCTTTAAATAATTGGGGAAGGATTGTGAGCTGATCGTTGGGGAGGAGAAGAAGTTTCTGTAGAGCAGTTAGGTTGCCGAAAGACCCTGGGAGTTTGGTGAGCTGATTGTTGGTGAGGCGAAGCTCTACTAGAGCAGTTAAGCTGCCGAAAGACTCAGGGAGTGCGGCGAGCTGATTGTCGTAGAGATCAAGCTTCTGTAGAGCAGATAAGCTTCCGAAAGACTCCTGGAGTGCGGTGAGCTGATTGTTGCCGAGGCCAAGACTCTGTAGAGCGGTTAAGCTGCCAAAAGATTCTGGGAGTTTAGTAAGCCGATTGCCGTTTAGACCAATCATTTGTAGCGCCGTTAAGCAGCCTACAAGCTCTGGAAGTTCAGTGAGTTGATTGTCTTTGAGATCAAGTTTTTCTATTTTTACCAACTCATTAAGGTTGGTTAGCAACCAGGTCTCAAGTGTTTCATGATTTTTTAAATACTTTTCATCAATTGGTGACAAAGAAGCGGTTTCTGCTAATTTCTGGTAAACGACAAATGCATCTACAAACTTAAGCATTCCTTTTAAAGCGCTTAGAATTATCGGTCTTTCAAGTCTATTTAGCAACTTAGTTTTTTTGGAACAATCTGGCATAGACTGAATCTCCTTTCGAACAGCATCGATGACCATTCCTGGGATTTGTCTTTGGGAAGCCATCTGCATGTCTCCCACTGTATTCTGGCCTTCTTTTGCTATGACTTTTTCGATCGAAATTCCATGAGCTCTAGCAAAGATCGACCAAAAAGAATAATCATTACAGATACTCCAAAGTCTTTTGCATTCAGGAGCTAACGTGCCTCTTTCTTCAATGGACAAGAGCTGAAGGACTGGAAGTAAGATTTCATCTGGATACCCTAAGGTCCCCTCAGCTAAATTACTGTGGTCTATCTCCATTACTGAAGGCCCTAGACTTCGTGCGATTGGCTGCGTCAAAATTTCATTTCTCCAATTTTATCCATTAATTAAGATGTATGTTTTACAAAACTGTCAATAATAAAAATCTGTTCGTAGGATGCAAGTAAAAGTGCTTTCTTCAGACAGAAAATAATAAATCTCCAAAAAGGTTATTAAAGATAGCGAGTGTTTTCATTTTGATAAACAAAGAACTACCAAGGCTAGAGGACATGAAAAGCAAAAAAACTGATCCGTTGACCAGTCGCCCAGATTCTTGATCAATTTCCTCATGATCAAGTTGCTCCAAAGGTTTTGTCACTACAATAGCTTTAGCTATCTCCGAGCAGGATACTCAGTTCTTGTAGATGTGCAAGCGATTTTGGAATCTCATGAATCTGGGTACCCCTGAGATCAAGCTTCTGTAGAGCGGTTAAGTTGTCGAAGGACTCAGGGAGTGTGGTGAGCTGATTGCCGAAGAGATGAAGCATTTCTAGAGCGGTTAATCTCCCGAAAGACCCTGGGAGTGCGGTGAGCTGATTGTCGTTGAGATCAAGCTTCTGTAGAGCAGATAAGCTGCCGAAGGACTCTGGAAGTTCGGTGAGCTTATTGTTTTTGAGACCAAGCCTCTGTAGAGCAGATAAGCTGCCAAAAGACTCAGGGAGTTCGGTGAGCTGATTGCCTTCTAGAAGAACCCAATCGAGAGCAGTTAATCTTCCGAAAGACTCAGGAAGTGCGGTGAGTTGATTGTCGTAGAGATCAAGCCTCTGTAGAGCGGATAAGCTGCCGAAGGACTCTGGAAGTTCGGTGAGCTTATTGCTGCGGAGATGAAGTTGATGTAGAGCGGTAAAGTTGCTCAAATCTGGAAGTTCGGTGAGCTGGTTGCCGAAGAGGAGAAGCTTATCTAGAGTAGATAAGCTACCGAAAGATTCTGGAAGTGTGGTGAGCTGATTGTCGTTGAGATCAAGCTTCTGTAGAGCAGATAAGCTACCGAAAGATTCTGGAAGTGTGGAGAGCTGGTTGTTTCTGAGATAAAGCCCTTCTAGAGCTGTTAAGTTGCCGAAAGACTCCGGGAGTTCGGTGAGCTTATTGTTTTTGAGACCAAGCCTCTGTAGAGCAGATAAGCTGCCAAAAGACTCAGGGAGTTCGGAGACCTGGTTGCCTTCTAGAACAACCCAATCGAGAGCAGTTAATCTTCCGAAAGACTCAGGAAGTGCGGTGAGTTGATTGTTGTTGAGATCAAGCCTCTGTAGGTCTGTTAAGCTGCCGAAGGACTCAGGAAGTTCGGTGAGCTGGTTGCCGAAGAGGAGAAGCTCATCTAGAGTAGATAAGCTACCGAAAGACTCAGGAAGTGTGGTGAGCTTATTGTACTGGAGAGCAAGCTTCTGTAGAGCAGATAAGCTTCCGAAGGACTCAGGAAGTGCGGTGAGTTGATTGTTGTTGAGATCAAGCCTCTGTAGAGCGGATAAGCTACCGAAAGACTCTGGAAGTTCGGTGAGCTTATTCCCGCTGAGAGAAAGTTTCTGTAGAGCTGTTAAGCTTCCGAAAGATTCAGGAAGTTCGGTGAGCTGGTTGCCGAAGAGGAGAAGCCCATCTAGAGTAGATAAGCTACCGAAAGACTCAGGAAGTTTGGTGAGCTGATTGTCTTTGAGATCAAGCTTCTGTAGAGCAGATAAGCTTCCGAAAGATTCAGGAAGTTCGGTGAGCTTATTTCTGTTGAGAAAAAGTTTCTGTAGAGCTGTTAAGCTGACGAAAAACTCCGGGAGTTCGGTGAGTACATTGTTGTCGAGATCAAGCTTCTGTAGAGCAGATAAGCTTCCGAAAGATTCAGGAAGTTCGGTGAGCTTATTCCCGCTGAGAAAAAGTTTCTGTAGAGCTGTTAAGCTGCCGAAAAACTCCGGGAGTTCGGTGAGTTGATTGTTGTCGAGATCAAGCCTTACTAGAGCAGTTAAGCTGACGAAAAACTCTGGGAGTTCGGTGAGCTGATTGCCGTTGAGCTTAAGCTTACGTAGAGCAGATAAGCTGCCGAAAGACTCTGGGAGTTTAGTGAGCCGATTGCTGCTTAGATCAAGCTCATTTAGCGCCATTAAGCAGCCCACAAGCTCTGGAAGTTCGGTGAGTTGATTGTCTCTGAGATCAAGCTTTTCTATTTTTACCAACTCATTAAGGTTGGTTAGGAACCAGGTCTCAAGTGTTTCATGATTTTTTAAATACTTTTCATCAATTGGTGACAAAGAGGCGGCTTCTGCTAATTTCTGGTAAACGACAAATGTATCTACAAACTTAAGCATTCCTTTTAAAGCGCTTAGAGATATCGGTCTTTCAAGTCTATTTAGCAACTTAGTCTTTTTGGAGCAATCAGGCATAGACAGAATCTCCTTTCGAACAGCATCGATGACCATTTCTGGGATTTGCCTTTGGGAAGCCATCTGGATGTCTCCCACAGTATTCTGGCCTTCTTTTGCTATGATTTTCCCGATCGGAATTCCATGAGCTCTAGCAAAGATCAACCAAAAAGAATAATCATGACAGATACTCCAGAGTCTTTTGCATTCAGGAGCTAACGTTCCTCTTTCTTCAATGGACAAGAGTTGAAGGACTGGAAGTAAGATTTCATCTGGATACCCTAAGGTCCCCTCAGCTAAATTACTGTGGTCTATTGTTATTACTGAAGGCCCTAGACTTCGTCCGATTGGCTGCGTCAAAATTTCATTTCTCCAATTTTATCCATTAATTAATGTGTATGTTTTACAAAACTGTCAATAATAAAAATCTGTTCGTAGACTGCTGTGTTGAAAAATTCAGAAGACTATAATTGAAAAAGTTTTTTGAAAAAAAACGAAACTATTTATCTATAAATCAAACAAAAGAAGGAGTTTCTAATTCATGTACGTAACTGGAAAAAAATAATAAAAGAACTGTAAATAAAGGAGTTGCAACTTTCGTTATCGCTGAAGAGGCGTTGAAAGCTCCTGAATCGATCCAACTAAATTAATGAAACTCTGAGGGAAACAGAGTGGGGACTTGAGGAGGGCGCTGGTCGAGGGTACCTTCTCTAGGATGGAACGGCTCTATGGATACAGTTTGTATTTGAGGAAAAGCCTTATTCAAAGGATAGAGATGTGCCTAAAAGCCATGATGATGAACAGGATGATCGATGGGAAAAGAGCATAAAAGAGTGATGACAGGGAATGACCTGTCACTTCAAAAAGCCATTTTCTCAACAGGGTTAAGTATAATTAAAGATGTAATATTTTAAAGTTCAGTTGCTTACAAGTGAAAGGGCGCAAAGAGCAGCAGTCTCAGCGCGTAAGGTATTGGGGCTCAGGCGCACTCCTGTCCCCTTCAGAGGGCCCTGGAGGAGGGCTATCTCCTCATCGGAGAACCCCTTCTCAGGGCCGATGAAAATGAGCAGATCTCCATCTGGAGGTGAGAAGCGGGGTGCTTCTGGCGAGAGGTCCCCAAAGAACGCCTTCATCGGAGGGGCGGTCCATTCGGAGAGAGGAGGTTTTAGGGCAATTTCGGGGAGATAGAGGCGGCCAGACTGCTTGAGGGCGGAGATGGCGAGGTGGTGGAGCCTTGCTTGCTGATTGGGCGATAGAGAGCTCTTTTCAGAGCGATCGGCGGGGAAGAGCCAGAAGGCTGTGGCTCCGAGTTCTGTCCCTTTTTCGATCACGAGGTCGAGGTTTTTGGGCTTGAGGAGGGCCTGAGCGAGGATGACCTGGCGAGATGGGGGAGGGGCGGAAGTGCTTTCCTGGATGAGGAGGTGGGCATCTCTTTTATCGATAGCGGTGATTTGGGCTTTGGCTAAGCTCCCTTTTCCATTGACGAGTTCGATGTGGTCTCCGATGTCTTTGCGCATGACTCGGATGTGGTGAAGCTGTTCTCCTGAGAGGGAGGGGGTGGATCCTTGGGTAAGGGGGGCATCAAGGTAAAAGCGGTTATCAGGCACCTTTCACCTTTTTTTTGAGGGACGTATCAATGGCATCGAAGTGGTAGGTGGCTAGAGCGCTTTTCTTTTTGTAGTGGGCTTCGATGCGGGAGTTTTTGGTGAAGTTGAAGATCAGCTTGAAGCGAAGATCATCGCGGAAAACCTCATTTATGTGGGTATAGGGAATGAGCTCGGCGTCGAGTTGTGTGTGCTTGAGGAGGGACTTTGGGAGGAATAGGGTGATGTGTTCCCTGGGATAGAGTTCTCGGAAGAGGGAGGCTTTTTCAGCGAGCTCTTGATCTTCGGGGAGAATGATGGCGAGGCTGTCATGGCGGTAGGGGCTATTGATTTCGTCGCGGGTCTGCTGTTTCCAACGGTTGTGGATCCAGAGCCACTCGTGGGGGTTCTTCTTGATGCTTTGTTCGTAAATGTCGAGCACTGCGTCCATGAGCCGTTTGATCTCTTGTTCTTTGGGCTCTTTGTTATTGGGATAGAGGGGCTCGGAGTAGTGGATGTAGTAATGTCCGTCTCTGCGTGTGGTGGTGGCCACAATGATGGGTCTGTTTGTTTTATAGGCGAGAAGGGCGGGAAGGGGAGAGGTCCAGGCAAGGCGACCTAGGAAGGAACTTGAGTAGCCGCTGCCGGGCATCCCCTGATCGCCGACGATCCCGAAGAAGGCGCCGTTTTTGAGGGCACGTAGTCCCTCTTTGATTCCATTTTTAGGCGGGACGATTTTTCCACCGAACTTTTGTCTGATCTGAAGGATCCAGTCATAGAGGTATTTGTTTTTAATCGGACGGCCGATGGCAACTCCTGGCATATGGGTCGTCCCTTCTAGAAAGAGGAGCTCCCAGTTGGCTTGATGGCCGCAGAAAAAGATGACTGCTTTTCCTTGGTTGATGATCTCATGAGCCTTCTCAGGGTTGACAGCGGTGACGATTTTAGAGAGATGTTTCTCGCGGGCGATTTTGGGGTATTCAAGACAGGTGATCAGAGCGCTTTGGAAGGAGCGTTTGGCTACTTGCCGAATCTCGGCATTAGAGAGGTTGAGGTCTTTGGCAAGGGCGAGGTTAGAGAGGGCTCTTTTGCGGAATTTTGGGATGAGGTAGTAGGCGAGGGAGCCAAGGCGTTTTCCTAGAAAGTGGAGCGCTTTATAGGGAAGGAGAGCAAGGGGAAAGGTGATGATCCTGATGAGGATATAGGTGATTAGCATAGTGTTTGCTCTATATATTTCTCGAGCTGGTTGGAGAGATCGAGATGGCGTACTGAACTCCGTATTTTCTTCGCCTGGTTGGGTGTTTTGGGCCTGGATAGGGCGATCTCAAGAGCCTCTTTCATCGATTCTATTGCATGGAGGTCTTCGATAATATGGCCAGTATTGGGACAGAGGACTTCTGATCCCCCATTGTTCTTTGAGCTGATCACAAAAAGTCCCATAGAGAGCGCTTCAATGGTTACGTTGGCAAAGGGGTCATAGTAAGAGGGTATGACAAGACAATCGGCCGCTTGAAAGAAGGGGGTGAGGTTTTTTTTCGGCCCGCAGAAACGGACTTGCTGTTCGAGACCGAGTCTTTTGGCAAGAGAGATGAAGGATTTCTTTTTTTTATCGTTGCCAATGATGGTGAGGGTCCATTCCTTTGTTGGTAAAAGTGCGAGGCCTTTGAGAAAGGTTGCAAGTCCTTTCCGAGCAAAGTTGTGCCCGATGAATAGAAAATCATAGTTCCGCGAATTGTAGTGGTTTTCCCAGTTGTTAAAACTCTCTTCGTCTTCATGCCATTGGACGCCGTTGTGGATCACTGAGATTTTTTTTTGGTCGATGTCGTAATAGGAGAGGATCTCTCGTTTGACGAGATGGGAGTTGGTGAAGAGACGGCGAAGTTCTGGGTGTTCGATTGCTTTTTTTTCGGTATCGAGAAGCATTCTGTGCAGAGGGTTGATCTTGTGTCTAAAGCTCTTCAACGACCCTTCTGTCATTTTTCTGTGCTCGAGGAAGGCGCGGTGGACACCTGAGCCTGCTCTGAGGTGGGTCTGATAGGGAGAGCGATCGAGGCCAAAGGTGATCGAAGTGGGGTTGGTTGCGATCTCTCTTTTGCAGAAGCTGTAGAACTGGTTCCACTTTCCGAGGCTCGTCTTAGCTGAGAGTGTGGTAGAGAGCACTTCAAAGGGGAGGTCGTCTGGATAGGGGCCACTCGTGAGAAGGCGGAGATTGCATCCCTTTTTATGGAATGCATTTGCTAGGGTGCGGGCATAGTTTTCTGCACCGCCGAGTCTTGAGAATTCACTTTTGAGGAGGGTGATCGTCTCTGTCATTCTTTCAGTATTTTCGACGAATTGGGCAAGGGTGCTGTTCCTTCTTCGAGGGAGACCTTGTCGTTCGTGAGTTTAGCTGTGATGCGGAGCCTCTCATCCTCGGATTTGTAGAGTCTAAAGCGATTCATATAGCTGCGGAACCGGTTGCGTAAGTATTCTTCACGGTCAAGAGGTTGGAGTTCGTGTATCTGGCTATCGGAGATATCGGACATCATGATGGAGACATAGCGGTCTTCAAGGAGCCTTGAGTTGATGAATTCGATACTCCAGGGGAGCTCTTTGGTGATGTCAGATGGATCTATGGTGATCGTGATTTTAAGCATGTTTTCCACTATTCGGACGAAAAGGGGAGAGACACCCTTGGCATAGAGGGGAATCGCGAAGACATCGAGACCGCCCACTGACTGGATCAGTGGCCCAGTAGTCAATGAGATGTTTTTGGGATTATAGCGATTGAGGTTCTCAGTGGGAAAATAGAGGGAGACGGGAATCTTCGAATTGATCGGGAGGAGGGAGATCCGGACAAAGTCGACCCTGAGATTTTTCGCACGGGGATCGTCAATTTCAATAGGGGCTTCGGAGAGAAGAGGGATACTCACTCTTTTCCATTGTTCAGGGACAAAATAGGAGACTTCATCACCTTGCGCAGAATCTGGTCTTGCCCGAAGAGCATCGAGTTCGGCTTTTGTGATGTCACTGAGGTCAAAGGTGAGGCGGATCCCCTTTGATTTGAGTCTTTTCACCACATCTTCTGGGCCACTAATATTGAGTCTTAATTGGTAGGGCCAGATGTCGAGGTACTGGTATCCAGTCGGTGCTTGACCAATGGGTTGTGTAATGAAAACGGGAATCTTCTCTGAAACGAGTTTTGTGAGACGGATGATGACGTTGGTCTCAGAGGTCCGGGTGATCCCTTTTGAAAGGTTGAGGTCGGGGTTCAGAGAAATGAGATTGCGTCTTGAGATGGTTGCGATCCATTCACCTTGTTTATTTTGTGCATCAATCACCACTTCCAAATCATTCAGAGAGAGTTCATCGAGAAGCGCTTTATTGCCAACAAGAGTGAGTGAGGTCCGCTTGGCAAGAGTTCCATTACTTTGGAGATCAACAACTGTTTTACCTTCGGGAATATTGATGATTCGGATAGGGATATTATTGATGACTCTAGACGTAATCAGCGACTGGTTCACCATAAACCAAATGATCACTGCTAGAAAGACAGAGATCAATTTCCTCTGCCAATTCTCTAAGAAAAGCTTGCGGAGGAGTGTTCTCATTTCTTGATCCACTCCTTCAGATTAAAGTTTCCTTTGTACTCCTTTTCTTGAGGAGTGGTGAATATACTTCGAACGATTGCTTTAAAACGATCGATTTTCACTCCGCGTGTGATCACTCCTTCTCGAGCGATTGAAACTTTCCCAGTCTCTTCAGAAATCGCAATCACAAGAGCATCGGTTTGCTGGCTGAGGCCGAGGGCTGCTCGATGCCTTGTCCCCATAGAGCGGGTGAGCTGGGATCCTTCTTCGGCAAGTGGTAGGATTACTGCTGCAGCGACGATCACCTGATCCCGGAGGATCACAGCTCCGTCGTGCAAAGGCGTAGTCGTTGCGAAGACCGACTCGAGAAGCTCGGGAGCAAACTGCGAGTTGAGCACAACTGCTCTGTTGGCGTATTCATCGAGTAGATCTTCATGCTCTAGGGCAATGAGTGCTCCTATCCGTTTCTCTGCAAGGCGGTACACCGAGCCAGCGAGTTGGTCGAGAAAACGGTCAAACTCAGTGAACTCTTTAAAGCGGCGTCCCTTGAGGCTGAGTTTGGATAGAGCTGCGCGGAGCTCTGGCTGGAAAATAATGATGATTGCGATCAGTAAAATATTTGAGACAGCGATCAGGATTTGGTGCAAGATCGGGAGCTTGAGCCAAGAAGAGGCAGCCAATATGAGCAAAAATGCCAAAAGGCCTAGAACCAGGTCTTTGGATCTAGTGTTCCAAAAGAAAGAGAGAAGATAGTTGAGCATGATCGCCATGATCAACATCTCCAAAAACGGTGTAATCGAATGGAACATCTCTAAACTCTAGTGATTATAACATCTGTAATTAAGGTCATTCTGCGGAAAAAAGCAAAAATGTCAAAGCATTATCTACACAGGCGTCTGGTGCGGGAATCCCACAACTGCGCCATAGCAGAGGATCAAGTGGTCCACACCGTTCATCGCTCTATGGGGTTTTTCCTCAGGGGGGAGCTGGTATGCTTCCGATATGCGGTCTTTAGAGACCCCCGTCTCCCATGGCGTAGGCTCCTTCCGAAGTTGGATGGCCCAGTACATCGAAGCGAGGTCGAGCCAGTGGTACGGCCAATCTAGTGCTTCCTGCATATCGGGGTCTATGAGCTGGGAAAAGAAGGCGCGATCAAAAGAGGGATTTTGACAGATGAATACCGCATCACCTCGCTTGATGCCACATTGTGCGAATGCGGTAATGATCGCACCAGCCACCTCTTCCTTTGGGAGACCCTCTGAAACCTCCTCCCATCTAAATCCGTTGATGAGAAGACTATGGGGATCCGCCGTGTCCCAGTTGTGTTTGGGCTGTCCGATCACGGCTTGATAGGAATGAAGGAGCTCTCCTGATTGAATATCGATGATCTTGTAGGCCAATTCGAGGATGCAGTGCTTTTGCGGATTCAGGCCGTTTGTTTCTGTATCTAAAAAAATGCCGAGCATCAATTCCCCATTTTTGTACAAAAGGAGCGATTCTACTGAGATCTTATTGATTTCTCAAGGAAAATATTGTATCGATAGGGAAAAGGAGGAGTCAATGGAAATCAATACAGGAATGAGCAGTGAGCAAAGGGCAACAGTCGGTGGAGGGCTAGCAAAGCTTCTCGCTGATACCTACGTTCTCTATCTAAAAACGCAAAATTTTCATTGGAATATCACAGGGCCAGAATTCTTCTCTCTCCACAAGCTGACAGAAATGCAGTATGAAGAGATGGCAGTAGGAATCGATGAGATTGCTGAGAGGATTCGTGCTCTAGGTTTCTATGTCGAAGGGTCGATGGAGGCCTTCCTCAACCTCTCATCCGTCACAGAGGACCACAAGGTCTATCCTAAACACGATCTTATCCACCATCTCGTAGAAGCTCACGAAGTGGTGATCAAGGATGGCCGTATCCTCTCCTCGCTTGCAGAAAAAGAGAACGACCCAGCAACGGTCGACCTCATGGGGCGACGGCTGGGTTTTCACGAGAAGGCCGCCTGGATGCTAAGAGAGAGTCTTTGAGTGAAGAGGGAATGAGCCGTTCTTCGACTTTCAAAAAAAGAAGTTTCCCGTTTCAGCTTAGAAAAATTCCAATATTTGATTCTGCTTTGGATGTTAGCGTCAAGTAGAAATGCCCTACTTCATTTCCCAAAGAGCGAACATTTTTAATATCTATCAAAAAAGGGCGGGATTCATCAGAGAATAGCTGGAAGTTGATCTTTAAGATTTAATTATTGGATCGATGGATCTCTTTTTTCTGATTGTATTTTTTGGGATGTACAACAACAACATCAAACACATCCGCAAATCGACATTTGCAGGTTTCTAGGTGTTTCTTTACACCTGCGAAAGCATAAGAATCTAACAATAAATAATCTATCATTTGAGGGATTTTGGGGTTTTTGCGCGTTTAACTATTTTCTTACCCCGATGTTCAGGTTAGGAAACGTGGAAAGAGCGACTCAAGCAAATATTGATCATCTTTCACTTGATTCACCTTCTTCGGATTGAGAGAAAGCTCTTTGTGTGGTATGATCCTATTCATGAAGCTCTCAATGCAAAAATTTCGTGAAATTGTTTTTCAATTCCTCTATAGTCGCGATTTCGAAAAATGCGATTGGGAGGCAATCGAGCCCCTTGTCATGCGGCAGCTCTTGATTCCAAAGAGGGCAGCTCGCGAGGCAAAGGCAAAAGCTGAAGCGATCTGGGAAAAGTGCGAAGAGCTCGATCAAAAAATTGCTGAGAAGTCCAGCAACTACGATCTGAAGCGAGTTCCACGTGTAGAACTGACAATCCTTCGTCTAGGCGCCTTTGAGCTTCTGTTTAGCGATCTTCCTCCTAAAGTGGCCATCTCTGAAGCGATAAGAATTACCCGCAAGTATGCGACGGTAGAGGGAGCCACTTTCGTCAATGCAGTCTTGGATGCACTGTATAAGGAGAAAGAGGGTGCTGCCGTTTCAGAAGAACAAATCTCTTAAACATCTCTCCACTTTCAAAATTGGGGGCAATGCCCGCCTTTTTACAGAAGTTTCTACTATCGAAGAACTCCAGTCCGCACTTTCGTATGCTGAGCGGGAGGGGCTCTCTTTTCTTCTTGTAGGTAAAGGATCAAATTCTTTGTTTCACGACCGGGGATTCAACGGGCTTGTCATTCACAATAAGATCTCTTTTTTTGATGTGAAAGGAACTGAGATCTCTGTTGGGGCGGGTTATAGTTTTTCTCTTCTCGGGGCAAAAACGGCAAAATCATGCCTCTCAGGCCTTGAATTTGCCGCGGGGATTCCCGGGTCGGTCGGGGGAGCGGTTTTTATGAATGCAGGGGCCAATGGAGGGGAGACAGCTGATGCTTTGACAGAGGTGACCTTCGTGACTAGAGAGGGTACTATCCAAACATTTAGCAGAGAAGAGCTCTATTTTTCCTATCGGAAGAGCCCCTTTCAGAATATGCTTGGAGGGATTGCTGCCGCGAGATTTTCTCTTAGTCCATCGAATGATGCTCGCAAGACGCAGAAAGAGATCATCTCCTATCGGACAAAAACGCAGCCCTACTCCGATCTTTCATGTGGGTGTGTTTTTAGGAATCCCGAAGGAAAATCAGCGGGCGCGTTGATCGAGAAATGTGGACTTAAAGGAGTGAGAAAGGGAGGTGCTGAGGTCTCAACACTTCACGCCAACTTCATCGTCAATCGAGTCGACGCGACAGCTGAGGATGTCGTAGCACTTGCCCAGCATGTCCAAGAGAGTGTCAAGCGAGACGCGGGAGTTGAGCTAGAAATGGAGCTGAGAACAATTCCATATGAATGAGTTTCGTGCTGATCTGCATTGCCATACGATCTGTTCTGATGGTTCGTTGAGTCCTACAGAGCTTTTGGAACATGCGAAGAAAATAGGACTGAGTGGTCTATCCATCACCGATCACGATACTGTTGCTGCGTACAAGGAGGCGATCCCTGTAGCGAGGAGGTTGGGACTATTACTTGGGAGCGGAGTGGAGTTTTCTTCGATGTGGGAAGGGATGAGCGTTCACGTTCTGGGGTATGATATCGACTTGAAAAGTTCCCCACTCTTGGAGCTATGTGTTAGGCATATTGAGCGTCGAAGGGATCGGAATCGCGCCATTCTGAAAAAACTCCACGATCGTGGCTATGAGCTGAGTGTTGAAGAACTAGAGAAGAAGATGGTTGGGGCTAGGCCGATCGGACGTCCCCACATTGCTCTGGCACTCATCGAGAAGGGATATGTTTCCACAGTGCAAGAGGCGTTCGATAAACTTTTGGGGGATAAAGCTCCCTGTTTCGATCCAGGCAGTCCCATTACAACTGATGAGACGATCGAGGTGATCCATGCAGCAGGAGGGAAAGCCTTCATCGCACATCCCCATGTCATTCGAGAGAAAGAAAGGATCCAGATGTTACTTGAGAAGCCCTTCGATGGGATCGAGGTCTATTATTCGAAATTTCTCCCCCACCAGGAAAAGAGGTGGGAAAAATGTGCTAAAAAGCGGTGTCTATTAATGAGCGGAGGATCCGATTTTCATGGAGAGGTCAAGCCAAGCGTTCCATTAGGTGCATCTTGGGTAGATCAGAAGACCTTCGAGCAGATCTTTCAAAAGAGGCTCTAACGATGGATGAGTACCAAATGGCTATGGAGGATCTCTTTGCCAGGCGGCCCGATAATGTGAGATCTCTGAAGGAGATCCGAGCCATTTTGAACCATTGGGGGAATCCACAAAATGCCTTTCCAGTTATTCATGTAGTGGGGACCAATGGGAAGGGGAGTGTCTCTGCAAAAATCGCTAACGTCTTGCATCGATCGGGATATAAGACAGCCCTTTTCACATCCCCTCATCTTTTTGAATATACAGAGAGGATCAAAATTGGAGAGGAAGAGATCTCAAAACAGAGAGTCCTTTCCTATTACACCGAACTCTTGGAGCTGATTGAAGAGAAAGGATGGAACCCTAACTTCTTTGATTGTACAACCGCATTTGCATTCCGATATTTCAAGCAAGAACAGATAGATGTCGCTGTCATTGAAGCGGGGTTAGGAGGCAGGTTAGACTCTACGAATGTCGTCTCTCCAATCCTCACGGTCATCACGACTGTGGAGATGGACCATATAGACTATTTAGGAACAACACTCGAAGCAATCGCGTACGAAAAATCAAGAGCTATCAAAGAGGGGATTCCCGTTGTCGTAGGTCCAAAGGCCTGTCATCTGCAAGTAATCGATAGAGCAAAGAAAATGCGAGCGTCGATCAGTTTTGCCTGCCCAACATCATCTGATTACTCTATGGAAAATAAGGCCATTGCGAGAAAGTCCTTAGAAGTACTCGCAGAACGCTTTTCTCTCGATGAAAAAAACATAAACGAGGGGCTTTCAACCGAGCTTCCTTGTCGTTTTGAAAGACAGGGGAATCTTCTCTTCGATGGTGCTCATAATCCGGGAGGTTTTGCCTATCTTGTAGAGGCACTAAGAATGCATTATCCCCAGAAAAAATTTCGCTTTCTCATTGGTATGGGGAAGAATAAAGACTTTGAAGAATCATTGAGAATGATCTGTCCGATTGCCCAGCATATACACTTTGCAGCATCCAGCCATCCTGACGCAGCCTCTCCAGAGAAACTCGCAGAGGCTTTGCAAAAGATCTATCCTCTTCCTTTTTCCATAGAGAGCTCTTCATATTTAGGGATGGAAAAAGCAAAAGCTGCCTTAAGAGAGGAGGAAATCCTCGTCATCTGTGGCAGCTTTTATCTCATTGGTGAAATCTATCATGCTCAAGCATGCAAAGTGTGAATTAGACACGCCTCTCTTTGTTCAGATTCCCACTCTGTGCAAGGATCGCCGTCAGCAATTTCAAGAAGGATTTGAATGAGTTCATCGATTGAATCCCCTGCAGCTTCGAGACGCTTTTGTTGTGCTGGTGTGAGTTGCGAGTGAATTAGGTTAAGGCGTAAATGGGCCTCCTTCTTTTTTCTTTCGTAGAAGAGCTCGGCAATCTCATAGAGCTGCATCACTAGAGCTCCCTCTTCAGGGTCGATACAGGCTTGCGCCTTTGCTAGAGCCTCTCTCATGAGGATCTTGAGAATGTGGACAAGGTGCATATGTTCTTTATTACTCTGGCCCTTTCCCGTAAGAATTCCATTTGCATGGTCCATGAGCTTCATCGCAAGATGAATCACTCTTCTATGGGCGAGAGAGGGTCTTCGGTGGTTGAATAAAAAATGAATATTATGGCTTAAGCCCTCAATCATCTTTGCTACCTTCCCGATTTTCCCCAATTCGAGAAGGCTGCCGATTGCCAAGGCTGTTTTTGAGATCAGAGTCACCTCATAATCTTCAAAAGCATCTTCGATCTCTCCGTAGAGACTGATGATGCTATCATCCATTTCATCCATCTGTGAGAACTGCTGCTGTGAATGCGATGCTATTTGCATTGCACTCTGTCTGAGGAGCTCCATGGAGGATTGGAGGCTCTCTAGTTCTTTGTGCAACTGTTCTCGTGTAGTGGGTGAGATCTGCTCTGATCGCACCTTGTCTCGGATTACTTGAAGTTTTTGACTTAGTAAACAAAAGTCCTGGAATATGTTTGTTTGCATAATCTAACCCCTTGTTAATATAGCTAAATTATAGCACCTTTAACAATTCTTAACAATCCCTTAACATTATTTTAATAAAAGGGGCTGAATGACTTAGTAAATATTTTTCTGTATAACCAGGAGTGAGGGGGCTTTCCTGCGGTTGAGAAAGCGGTGGAAGGAGACGCTCCAGTCAGGGGCGAGGAGAGACTGAGAGTAGTCGAGAAGGGCTGACTCCTCCTTTTCTCCCTCAGGATGGCCTGGATAACAGGTCAAGGAGACTGTTCCCCCAGGTGAGAGAAGAGCTAAGGCTTTCTCCACACTTGATAGAGTCGATGCGACACGAGTGGTTAGGGCCTTGTTGCCTCCAGGGAGATATCCCAAATTATAGACGATGAGTTGGACGGGGTTTTCGTTTGCAAGAGGGGGGAACTCCTCGTGGCTTTGGTGGAAGAGATGGACCCCCTCTTCTTTCTGGTTCTCCTTGAGAAGGGCCTTTGTGCTCTCTAATGCCTCTTTCTGGATGTCGAGCCCAATGACCCCGCCATTTGGCCCAACAAGCCGAGAGAGACGTAAAGTGTCATGCCCATTGCCACAGGTGGCGTCAATTGCCCACCCTCCTGACGCAAGACCCTTTTCCCAAAAAGAATGGGCCAAATCGAGATGGGAAGAAAAAATTGAATAATTCCTTTGCTCTTTCATACAATTGGTGCCTAGTGTACACTAAATGCTAAATTTGGGATATTAGCTCAGTTGGTTAGAGCGCCACGTTGACATCGTGGAGGTCAGCTGTTCGAGTCAGCTATATCCCAACGCTTTCTAATCATGATAAGTAGTTCTCAATCCCAGAATCAAGTCGCTGCCCTCCTCCTCGGAGTTGCTATTCGGAAGAGTTTTCCAAAAGAAGACTATTTAGGCTCAGGAGTGAATCGAAGTGGGTTTTATGCCGATTTCACCATTTCTGGGACCTTCCACGAGACCTATTTACCACTGCTTGAAACCGCGATGAAAAAGGAGAGCCTTTCAGACGCCCATGAGATGGAAATGGTCGCATCGAATGCTCAGACCTTTTTCATCCATAAGAAAGAAAAGGGACTGGCAGAAAAGCTCGAAAGTACCCGAGGAACCGTCCGTGTGGTTCAAATGGGAGACTTTGTCGATCTCTATGAATACCCTCTTGTTGATCCTGCTGAAAACTTTTATTTCACACTGTTTCATTTTGAAAAGAGGGGAGAGACCACCCGAGTTCTCGGACGAGTATTTTCTACAGATAAAGAGAGAAAAACTTTTTTAAAGAAATGGCGGGCTTATCCGAAGAAGTCCCATGAGGCTCTGGCAAATGAAATGGAGCTGTATAGCCAAATGGATGGGACCTGGGTCTGGCATTCCAGAGGGATCATATTGCAAAATGTTTTGAAAAAGTGGTGGGCAAACCACTTGCAGAAGTGGGGCATTTTCGAAGTGGGGATTGAGCCGGAGTTTGCTAAGACTTATGCAGAGACGAGAAAAGAGAGGTGTATTGCTCTATGGTCGAGTATAGAGAGTTTAGAAGAAGATCTTTTCCCAATCGAAACGATGACAAGGGACTCTGTCTATTTCTTCTTTAACAAAGGAGAAAAAGAGAAGAACAGGACAACCTGCCTTTTCTGTGTTCAAGAGTTTTGTCAAAGATTTGGTTTAGAGGAGGTGCCAGAGGATTCTGGCTCTTCTCATATCCAAATCCCCATATATGACGCTCTTGGAAGAAAGTGGCCTGGCCCCCAGATTAAGATTGCCGAAACATCAATCGAATTTACGCTTTTCTCAAGCCTGGAACGGTTCATTGCATTGCTTTTGGAGCGGTTTGAAGGGGATCTTCCCTTTTGGCTCGCTCCAGAACAGGTGAGGGTTCTCCCTTTGAAGGGGGTTGACCTCTCTCCTGTTGAAAAAATATTTTCCACTCAACAAATCCGCGCTTCATTTGACGAAAGTGAAGGGACTCTTGCAGAAAAAATGCATCGAGCATTGCGCACGAAAGTTCCTTATGTTATTGTTTTTGGTAAAAGAGAAGAGCAAGCTGGGAGAGTAACTGTAAGAGCCTATGGCGAAAGAAAGGAAGAGACGTTGACTTTAGAGCAATTCGAAGCGTTATTAGTGAAAAGGAAATCAGTAGTTTGAGAGTCAATAGGCAGATTCGCGCTCTAAATGTGCGCTTGATAGATAAAGCAGGGAAACAAGTAGGCATTCTTACGATCCAGCAAGCGATGGCTCTTGCTGAGTCAGAGAATCTCGATCTTGTAGAGATAGCTCCAAAAGCGAATCCACCAGTTTGTAAGGTTATCGATTATGGAAAATTTCGATATCAGCAGACCAAGAAAGAAAGAGAAAGCAAGAAAGCACAGCACCAAGTCAAAGTCAAAGAGATCAAGGTAAAGCCTTACACTGATGAACATGACCTGGCTGTGAAACTCAAAAAGGCACGGGAATTCCTCGAAAAGGGAAACAAAGTGCGAGTTTCTTGCATGTTCCGTGGCAGGCAGATGGCCCACCCCGAGATTGGGAGGCGCATTGTGCAGAGGATCATCGATGAGCTTGATGATATCTCTACAGCAGAAGCAATGCCTAAGCAAATGGGCAGAAACCTAGCGGTAACGTTAGCTCCTGCAGCAAAGAAGATTAAGGAGAAACCGAGTGAAAGTAAAAATGAAGCCTAAAAAAGCGGTGAAGGCGCGATTTAAAGTGACCGGAACGGGGAAGCTTCTCCGTCGCCGTCCAGGCAAACGTCACATTTTGACGAAAAAATCTTCAAATAGAAAACGCCGTTTAGGAAAACCTGCTGTCCTTGATAAGACTAGAACAATCTTGTACTCCCGTTTAATGGGTGCATAAAAAGAGAGAAAGATCATGACCAGAACCACTAATGCAGTGGCCAGACACCGTAGACGCAAGCGACTCATGAAGCTTGCTAAAGGTTTTGTTGGGGATAGAAAGAACCACATCCGTCTGACAAAAGACGCGGTAATGAAGGCACTTGCTTTCAGTACAGAACACCGTAAACTGCGCAAAAGAAATTTTCGAAGACTTTGGATTATCCGAATAGGAGTTGCTGCAAAAATCAACGGGATTTCCTATAGCAAAATGATCGAAGGCTTAATCAAATCGAAATGTTCTCTCAATAGAAAAATGCTTTCAGAAATGGCGATACGCGATCCCGAAAGCTTTTCAGCTGTTGCGAACCAAGCTAAAAAAGCGCTAGCGTAAAAATTGACAAAAAGAGTGATGAATGTCATTTTCATCACTCTACTTTCTCATGGAAGACAAAATTCTCTCAGTCAAAAAGTCCTTTCAAATAGACCTCCAAAAGGTTAAGAATTCTCGTGACCTTGAACAGCTAAAAGTAAAGTACCTGGGAAAAAAGGGGCCAGTGCAAGCCCTGATGCTCGATCTGCGTAACCTTGATCCCGAATCTCGCCCCTTAGTGGGCAAAGGCATCAACATCCTAAAGAAGGAACTCGCTGATCTTTGTGACCAAGCTCTTGAAGGTTACGCGAAAGCTGAAGAGAGGAAAAAACTTGAAGAGGAAAAGCTCGACGTAACCCTCCCTGGTAATAAGGGATTTCTTGGACGTCGACATCCCATTCGGATCATGCTACAAGAGGTGATAGACATTCTTTCTGGCATGGGATTTTCCGTTCAATGTGGGCCCGAAATTGACTCAGACTGGTATAACTTTGAGGGCTTGAACTATCCTCCTGATCACCCTGCAAGGGAAATGCAGGATACCTTTTATATCACAGAACACCTTCTCCTTCGCTCACAAACCTCCAATGTACAACTCAGAGCCATGGAATCACATAATCCCCCCATTCGAATCATCGCTCCGGGGACTGTCTTCCGTAATGAAAATATCAGTGCACGCTCTCATGTTTTTTTTCATCAGGTAGAAGGAATGTACATCGATGAGGATGTCTCTTTTGCTGATCTCTTCGCCACAATGGAAGAGTTTTGGAGTAAGCTCTTTCAGAAGAATGTTGAAGCCCGCTTTCGGCCAAGCTACTTTCCCTTTGTCGAGCCAGGAATCGAAGTGGACTTGCGTTGCACAGTCTGTGAAGGAAAGGGGTGCCGCCTCTGTAAGCAGACTGGTTGGCTAGAAGTATGTGGTGCGGGGATGATCCATCCTGAAGTGCTCAAAAATGGGGGCATTGATCCCCATAAATACTCAGGGTATGCCTGGGGACTTGGTATCGAACGCTTGGCTATGTTACGCTATGGCATTCACGATATCCGCATGTTCACTGATAACGATATGCGCCTCCTCTCTCAATTCTGACCAAGGGGATTTTGATGATCTATTCGCTTCTATTTTTTTTTCTATTTCTATTTTCTGGCCCAGTTTTTTCTGCTGAGATTGTGCAAGCATCCTATGCTTCTCAGGAAGTACTCCAGAGCGTTTATGAGGGAAAGAAGCCCGAACTCATTTTGAAATTTTGTCAGGGGGAAGAATTTCCCTTACTTTTCAATAGTGAGAGCAGTTTTTTTTCATTTCACGATCTCTCTGATGGTGAGATGCCCTATTACATCAAACTCAAACAAGATCTCTATATGCGCTGCTCAAGTGAAGGAGTTCTCCTCCTTTCTTTAGATCAGAAAGAGTGGAAGACTTTTTTAGAGCTCTTTACAGGGGAGTTCTCTATTGGTTTCCAAAAAGATGATTTCAATCAGCCAGTTCTTGAAATTTCATTGGATTTGCATAAAAAAAGCCGTTAAGGATTGACTCCTTAACGGCTAGATTCTTCTAAGGGAAAAGAATGTTTTCCCTATTGAATTAGATGAACCTTAACGTCCACCCCTAAAATTATTTCTAGGGCGCTCTTCGCGAGGACGCGCTTCGTTTACTTTCAATGCACGGCCATCATGCTCTTGGCCATCTAGTGATTGAATAGCTTTTTGCGCTTCTGCATCGTCAGCCATTTCAACAAAGCCAAATCCCTTTGAACGTCCTGTGTCTCGGTCCATAATTACTTGAGCCGAAGAAACAGAGCCATGTTCTTCAAATAGATCTTTTAATACTCCGTCATTTACTGAATATGCCAAATTTCCGACATATATTTTCTTAGCCATAGATAAGTCTCCTAAAAGTACATAAAAAAATTACACCTAGAACGAGTGAAATACCAAGGAGATCACAGAGACGTTATCTTCAACGGGCATTTATACATCCTAAGATCTAGACAGTATAGTAGAGTGGTATCTTTTCCGTCACCCCAAAATTTGTTTTTTAAAAAGAAGAGAGCCATACGAAGAAGAAATGGAGAGAAAATCATGGACAATCTGGCAATTGAATTTACAAATTGTCCAATTTTTTTGTACAATCAAGGCATGATTAAACGACATATCGCCAAGAATATTTTGCGCCTTGCAAAAAGCTTTCCAGTCATATCTCTGACAGGCCCGCGTCAGTCGGGTAAAACCACTCTTGTAAAGGAGTTGTTTTCCAAAAAGTACCGTTACGTCTCCTTAGAAGACCTTGATGTTCGCGCCTTTGCTAATGAGGACCCTCGTGGTTTTCTAGAGGAATATCAAAAATATGTAATTTTTGATGAAGTGCAGAATGCTCCGGATCTATTTTCCTATATCCAAGGCATTGTAGATAGAGATAAGCTTCCTGGGCAATTTATCTTAACTGGATCTCAAAACTTTCTTCTTCTAGAAAAGATCTCTCAGTCTCTTGCCGGGCGATCAGCTATTCTTCATCTTTTGCCCCTCGAATTAAAAGAAATACAAGATGCAAAAATCTCAATTCCCTCTTTAGAAGAGATGTTAGTTAAAGGATTTTATCCTCGCCTATATGAGCAGACGATAAGGGCAAATGAGTGGTATGCAAATTATCTTAAGACATATATCGAAAGAGACATCCGTCAAATTAGAAATGTTCATGACCTTCCTACATTTCAGCGCTTTCTGAAAATGTGTGCTTCTCGATCGGGCCAGTTATTAGATTTAATTTCTTTGGGCAATGATTGTGGAATTTCACATAACACTGCCAAAGCTTGGCTAAATATTCTGGAATCCAGCTTTATTGTCTATTTTCTAAGGCCTCATTACAAAAATTACAACAAAAGACTTGTGAAATCTCCCAAACTTTATTTTTATGATACTGGGCTTTTATGCTCATTGCTTGAAATTACTTCCTCTGATCAATTGAAAACCCACTATCTTCGAGGGGGAATTTTTGAGACTTATGTCATTGGAGAGTTGATGAAAAATCAATATCATCAGCTCGCCACTTCAAGTCTGTATTTCTGGCGGGATCGTCATGGCCATGAAGTAGATTGTGTGATTGAAAAAGCAGGGGAGTTAATTCCCCTTGAGATCAAGTCATCCAAAACGATTGCTTCTGATTTTTTCGGAAATTTACGTTATTGGAATCAACTATCAGGCGTTTCCCCTGATAATTCCTATCTTGTTTATGGCGGGAAACAAAAACAAAAGAGGAGTGAAGCAAATGTGCTGGGATGGCAAGATGTGAATCGCATTCCACTTTGAGGAATTGGAAAACCCTAACTCCTCGAAAGCCTCAATGAGAGGCCTTTTCTGCGAAATTATCGCAGATATCGTAATATATAGAATCCTAAAACCCATTCATGAGATACGAAAGGATAATCATGCCAGAGACGAAGTATACTATTTCTCCTCACAGCAGCGAGTTTGGGCCGAGTCCTCGGTGGGTGCGTGTCTATTTCAATGGACAGATGATTGCTGGGAGCAAAAGTATGATGCTCCTTCGCGAAAAGGATCATCTTCCGGTCTATTATTTCCCAAAACAAGACGTGCGGATGGACTTTTTGCAGCCGAGTGACCATAAGACCCATTCTGATTACAAAGGAGACGGGGTCTTTTGGCACGTGCAAGTCGACAACAAGATCGCGAACAATGCCGCCTTCATCTTTCATTCCTCCTCCGGCACTGGACTGAAATTGGAAGACTATGTCGCATTTGAATGGAACAAGATGGATGCCTGGTTCGAAGAGGATGAGGAGATCTTTGTCTACGCGCGCGATCCACATAAACGGGTCGATGTGATACAGAGTTCTCGCCATATCAAAGTGGTGCACAATGGCATTACATTAGGGGAAACCAAACGCCCAACTCTGTTGTTTGAGACAGGATTGCCGACGCGCTATTATATGCCCAAACACGATGCGCACATGGATTTATTGCAGCGAACAGATACAGTGTCACGCTGCCCCTACAAAGGTGAAGCGAATATCTACACGGTTAAGATCGATGACTCGCAGAATGAAGGTCTCGCGTGGATTTATCGTTTTCCTACGTTGGAATGTACAAAAATCCAGGGACTTGTTGGCTTCTTCAATGAAAAGCTCGATATATATGAGGATGGGATATTATTACCCCGCCCAAAGACAGTTTGGTCATGAGAGATGTAACAGGAAAGGATGCAATCGATAATATCCGAGAACTGCTCAAGAAGGACTAAGCATATGAGAACTACAGAAAAAATGTACAAAGTCGAGCTGATGAAAAGGCTGAAATCATCATCTACGAATGCATTAAAAATAATAGGTAATTTGAAAATATGTCAGAAAAGAGACTGGAAGGAAAAGTAGCTTTAGTTACTGGTGCCGCACAGGGCCTGGGAAGGGAGATGTCTTTGCTTTTTGCTCGAGAAGGAGCGACTGTTATTGTGTCCGATGTTAATGATTCCATGGGGGCAGAGGTAGCTAAAGAGATTGGTGAAAGGGCTATTTATCTTCATCTCGATGTTTCTAAAGAGAGCAATTGGGAGAAGGTGGTCACAGATATACTGGAAAGATTTGGAAAATTGGATATTCTGGTGAATAATGCAGGAGTTACCGGTTTGCAAGAAGGATTTGGGCCGCAAGATCCTGAACATGCCTCTCTGGAAAGTTGGCGGAATGTACATGCCATCAACTCTGATGCCGTTTTTATGGGCTGTAAATATGCCATACAAGCTATGAAGCAGTCTGAAAAAGGATCGATCATCAATATTTCTTCAAGATCCGGTTTGGTTGGTATTCCGGGTGCAGCAGCCTATGCAGCAAGCAAAGCAGCTGTGCGCAACCATACAAAGACGGTCGCTCTGTATTGTTGTGAACAAGGGTATTCAATTCGTTGTAATTCAATTCATCCTGCTGCGATTTTAACCCCTATGTGGGAGCCTATGCTTGGTACTGGTCCAGATAGGGAGACAAACATGGCAAATATAGCAAAAGACATACCGATGAAAAAAATGGGTATGCCTGAGGATGTTGCTTATGCAGCTTTGTTCTTAGCTTCCGATGAATCAAAATACATCACAGGTATCGAATTAATCGTCGATGGAGGAATTCTTGCAGGAGCGAGTGCTACTCCTAAAAAAGAGGACTAATACAGCGAACAGATACAATCTCGGGCTGTCCCCTACAAAGATGAGGCGAATATCTACACGGTTAAGATCGATGACACACAGAATGAGGGTCTCGCGTGGATTTATCGCTTTCCCACGCTGGAATGTGCAAAAATCCAGGGACTTGTTGGCTTCTTCAACGAAAAGCTCGATATATACGAGGATGGTGTATTATTACCTCGCCCAAAAACAGTTTGGTCATGAGAGATGTAACAGGAAAGAATGCCGTCTGTAATACCCAGAATTGTTTCAAGAAGGACTAAGCTATGAGTACATCAGAAAAAATGAAAGCTGCTGTTATTAGAGAGTTCGGTGATTTTGATGTCCTCAAATATGAAGAGATCGATATCCCAAAACCACGAGCTGGACATGTCTTGGTTAAAGTGCTGGCCGCTGGAGTCAATCGCCTTGATCACTATATTCGCGAGGGGACAGTCGCTTCTGAACTTTCTTTCCCTCATATTCTAGGGACTGATGCTTCAGGAGAAGTAGCGGAATTAGGTGAAGACGTTATTGGATTTGAAATCGGAGAAAGGGTGATCGTATTACCGGGATATCCTCAAAAACAAGAGGAGACCGGCATTCGTCCTACGGTTGTTGCCCCTAGTTTTGCACTGCCTGGATTACACATTTCAGGAACCTATGCTCAATATATGGAAGTTCCAGCTTATGCTCTGATAAAGGATGAAACAGGGTTAACACCCGAAGAAGTAGCGACACTTCCTGTGGCTTTAGCAACAGCTGTTCATGCGATTATGCAGATAGGTGAAGTAAAGAAAGGAGACAAGGTATTGATTCATTCGGGTGCATCCGGATCAGGGAGCATGCAGATACAAGTGGCCAAGGCAATTGGTGCTAATGTAGCTACAACTGTTCGCAGTGATGCAAAAGGGGAATTTGCCAAAAAAGCCGGTGCTGATTTAGTGATCAATACCAGAAATGAGGATCTGGTTGAACGTGTAAAAGAATGGACAGGAGGCCAAGGGGCTGATGTTGTCATCGATAACTTAGCGGGGGATGTTTTGGCCAAAAGTATCGAAGCCACTAGGCCAATGGGGATCATTGTTGCTTTTGGTTTTGCTGCTGGTCCTGAAGTGAAATTTGATATTCGATCCCTCTTCTTTTCTCAGAAACAGTTGCGCGGCTCAATGGCGAGCGACATCGAAGATCTTCAATTTGGTCTCAAGCTGGTTCGTGAGGGCAAAGTCAAGCCTATGCTTGACCGCACCCTTCCTCTAAGCCAGGCTAGCGAAGCGCATCGCTTGGTAGCAAATAACGAAGTCAGTGGTAGATTAGTTTTGCTACCTTGGGCAAATTAAGTTTTTCGAGCTATTTGATAAGTGTTTGAAAGTGAAAGAACTACGCATTTTCTCAATCTGCAAAACTTCGACAAATCCGGAGTTGAACTTCGGATTTGTCGAGAAATTCTGTTTTGATATCGTGAAAATAGGATTGATGCGCTCATTCCTAAATTCTGCAAAATGCACCCAAATAGGATTAGTGGGTGCATTCTGTAGAGTTGCTTTGAGTCCTGCACTGGAGGTCGCGTCTTTCATTCGGAAGAGTTCGGGATGGACGCCTATGGCGCCCCTTCGGGGTCGTTTTCTTCGAAAACGCTCCTGTCGCTAGCGCTCCAGGCGAACCTCCTAATAGACGGGGGTTCTCATCCCTTCTCTTCAATCGGAAGAGGAGGGATTCGAACCCCCGGTACCTTTCGGCACTTCTGTTTTCAAGACAGACGCGATCGGCCACTCTGCCACTCTTCCAGATGAGGAAATTATAGCGAAATTAGCTTAAAGATCAAGATGGGCGTTGATGATTCCAGGGGTTTTTTCACTGGGAGTGAGGGTGAAGCCCTCTCGGGTGAGCATTTCTTTCATCGCCTGATTGTCTTGCAGGATTTGTACATTGATAGAATGGACCTCTTCTTGCTTGGCAATGCGCAAGGCTTCTGAGATCATAAGGGTCCCAAGTCCTTTTTTCTGCATCTCATCGATGATGATGATTTTGAAACCCGCATTGTGGGTGAGGGGGATTTTGCTTAATCTAGCTGCTCCAACGATCTTCCCTTGGTATTCGGCGAGAAGGAGGATCTCCCGATCATAATCGCTGTGGCAGATCCGGATGAGTCTCTCGTGACTTGTCCTTGCTTCTAAGGTCATTTCTTCAAAGTAGCGGGCGCGAACGGTCTCTTCGGAGAGGTTTTTGTGGAAATCGATCATGAGAGGCTCGTCTTCGGGACGGACGGGACGGAGGGTGACATTTTCTCCCGATTTGAGGGTGGTTGTAGAGATATATTGTGTTGGATAGGGACGGATGACCGGTTTTCCTATGGGCTCTTTGTCGAGGACGATTCGGGCGTCGAGGGCGATGAGCTCCTTTGAGGATGCGAGAAGGGGATTGATATCGCATTCTTTGATTCTGGGGTGGTTCACGACAAGCTCTGAGAAACTAATGAGGATCTGCTCGAGTTTTGCGAAGTTGATCCCCTTTTCTCCTCTGACTCCTTTGAGAGCATCGTAGATCTTTGTGTGGCTCATGAGCCTTTTTGCGAGGGTTGCGTTGAGCGGAGGGAGGCCGAGAGCCCGATCTTTGTAGACCTCTACGAGTTTTCCTCCTGTTCCAAAAAGGACCACGGGACCGAATTGGACATCGACGCTGCTTCCGAGGATGATCTCGTAGCCCTCATCTTGGATCATTTTTTGGACGGTGACCCCCTGAAAATCCTTTGCGCTGGCTTTTTCAGTGACGGAAGCTTGGATCTGGTGGAACCCTTTTTCCACAGATTCAGCGTTTTTTACGTTGAGTAAAACGCCTCCGACGTCACTTTTGTGGGTGATGGTCTCTGAATGGAGCTTGAGGACGACTGGGTAGCCGATGCTCTCTGCTGCAGAGACTGCTTCTTTTGCGGTGGGAGCGACGATCGTGATGACTGTGGGGATCGAGTAGGTAGCGAGGATTTGTTTCGACTCTTCTTCTGTGAGGAGCTCTCTTCCCTCTTTGAGGGCCTTTTCGATGATCTCTTCGGTTTTTTCGATCCGATTTTGGGCTCCGGAGAGCTCTTCTCGCACTTCGGGTGTCTCATAAAGGGCTTGCAATGCAAAGTTTTGTCGCCACATGGCGGCAAAGGTCTTGCTTGCACTATCGGGGTATTCGAAGTTGGGAATATCTGCTTGGCTGAGAATTGCATCCCCTTTGCTCACTTCTTTGCCCCCCATCCAGCTAGCTAGAAGGGGTTTCCCCGGCAACTTCGCAAAGGGGATGAGGCACTCGGCGGTGCCTGTGATGTCTGTCATGTCTTGTGGAGAGAGAACGGTTAGGATGCCGTCTACATTTGGGTCTTTGGCGACGATTTCTATGGCTTTTGCATATCTCTCGGGGCTTGCATCTCCGAGTAGATCAACGGGGTTTCCATGGCTCCAAGCTTCTGGAAGTACTTCGTTTAATGCATCGATTGTCTCTTTTGAGAGATCGGCGATGACTGCCCCATATCGGGAGGCTGCATCGGTGGCTAAAACGGCGGGGCCTCCGGCATTGGTGATGATGGCTAAGTTAGGTCCACCCGGCGTAGGCTGTTTGGCGAGTACTTCGGCCATATCGAATAAGTCGCCGATCTCATCGACTCTTAGGACGCCTACTCTTCTCATTGCTGCATCAAAGACCTCATCGCTTCCGGCCAGGGAGCCGGTATGGGAGGCGGCTGCTTTGGCGGCTGCTTCGGTTCGCCCTGCTTTAATGACGATGATCGGCTTATTGAGTACGACCTCTTTTGCTGCGGAGAGAAAATCCTTGGCCTCGCCAATCGTCTCCATGTAAATGAGAATGCTTTTGGTATTTGGGTCATTGCCGAGATAGTCGATCAGGTCTCCCCAATTGACATCGGCCATGGATCCGATCGAGACGAAGGCGCTGAATCCGATGTTTTCTTTGAGGCTCCAATCGAGAACTGCGGTGCACATAGCTCCTGATTGGCTAATGAAGGCGATATTCCCCTGATGGGCCATGGTAGCAGCGAAAGTGGCATTGAAGTTAGCGAGGGGGTTCATCACTCCGAGGCAATTGGGGCCGATGAGACGGATATTTGCCGCGCGAGCCTTCTCGAGAACTTCGTTCTCTAATTTGAGTCCCTCAGCTCCAAGCTCTTTGAACCCTGCCGAGATGATGATGGCTCCTTTTACTCCTTTAGTCCCACACGCTTCGATGATCTTGGGGACTGTGCGAGCGGGGGTGATGATCACAACGAGTTCTACCTCTTCAGGGATCTCTTGAATCGAGGGGTAACAGGGGAGATCGAATAGCTCTTTGTATTTGGGATTTACGGGAAAGATCTTTCCTTCGAATTTCCCCTTTATGAGATTTCCCATGAGGGTTTTGCCAACGGAATTTGGAGTGGTTGTTGCGCCGACAACAGCGATACTCGTTGGATTGAAAAAGGGACGCAATGGGTGAGAGGGCCTTTCCAAAAATTGATGGGAAGGATCAACGAAATATTCGGTCATTTGCCCTCAGTTGATAGTGTTATCGGAGCCTTCCGCGGCCACTTCGTCCACGAGGAGCTGCTCCTCGAGGTCGCCCCCTCATGCCTCCTCCAGGTCGTCCTCTTCTAATGGCTCCTCTAGGTCGTCCTCTTCTAATGACTCCACCACGGTGCCGACGAAAACGGCTATGTCTTCTGAACCGTGGGTAATGAGGGTGTGCGTAGTACCTTCTATAGGGTCTTCCCCAGTAGTAGCATCCGCCGTAATAGGAATATCCAGGGCCCTGGTAGTACCCAGGAGGACAGTAGTAGCCGGGATAAGAATAGTACCCACCATAGGGATAAACTTGAATCCGTAAACCAGCAGGGATGGCTGTGACTTCCTCACTGTCGGTGGGAATCGGAGAGATCAAAAGCATGAGTGCGTTAAAAGCCGACAATAAATTCATAATACCCCCTTTTTGTTTATTATATTTACAATTTATTTTATTAAAAACAAATTTGTTTAATTAGTAAACAAACAGGTGGGGGATAGTACTTTACAGATTAAAGTGTTCTTTTCGCGCTTCATAGACAAATGTAGTCAACGCTTGCCATTTCTTGTCTTTGATATAAGGGAGAAGCGTTTTCTCTTGCAGATTGAGAGCTGCGCAAAAACCAGGAAGCATCGATGTGATTGTGTTTTCCTTCCTTTTGAAGCGAATTTCTTGTTTTTCCAAAAACTCTGTCCATGCATTCTCCCTTCCTAAAAACCAGATAATGGTGTTCATGGCTGTGGTGTCCACTTGGCTTTTGAAATAGGCGACTTGCTGTGTCTTAGCTCGATTGTGGAAAAGAAAATAGAGAATCTCCAGTGGATGAAGAGAGGCGTCGGGATCGTCGAGTTTATCTTCGAGATCGAAGAGGGTTTCCTGCTTTCCATACCAGGTCCAGGGGCCATCATTTCCTAAAATGAGGAACATCTTGGTGTAGTCCCTATAAAATTCCTTTCCACGAAATTCCCATTTGCCCTCGGTAGGGAAGAGGAACACCTTTTTCCGAAAGGGCGAGTTGGGAAGAGTTAATGGGGAGACCTCGGGAATGTGAAGTTGGGCAGCGATTTTGATGGATTGTTTTTTTGTTAGAGAAGAGGTGGTGTTTGCTTTGGAAGTGGTACAGAGGCAAGAAAAGAGGCTTTTGATCAGAGTGAATAATCGTGTGACCCATCTCGTGAGGAAAAAGCCCTCATTGGATCCTTCCCTGAGCGAGGATAGAGCAGAAGAGGAAGGTGAAAGAGGCGGGCTTGAGGGAGATAGCTCTTGCAGGCCAAAAGGGGGTTTTTGATCAAAAGAAATAGGTGTTATCATTGGCGCGAAATGTACAGAGCAAATGATTTTTTTTCAATTGAATTGGATGCAGCGATAGCATTTCCCTGAACCAGGAGATAATATGAGCTACGATTTGTTAGTTGCGGGACTCTTTCTCTCTCTGCTTTTCTATTATGGGCTTAGCAAAACGAAGAGAGCCTCATCCGAAGAGGGGTATTTACTGGGAAGCAGACGAACCTCCCTTTTTCCGCTCATTGCTACCCTGGTGATGACCGAGTTCAATACAGCAACTCTCATCTCTTTTTCATCTATGGGATACCTCTCAGGTGTATGGGCTCTGTGGTTTCCTGCGATTTTTTTGATTGGGCTTCTCTTTTATGCCGTTACAGTCGCGCGAAAATGGAAGAAGTACAACGGGATCTCTGTGGCCGGCTATTTCTCTGAGCGATATGGAAAAGACATCGGTAGAATGGCAAGTGGAGCTCTTCTAGTTGCAATGTGTGGCTTTAGTGCTGCCTATGTGAAGTCTCTTGCTCTTCTTTTCTCTCCTTTTTTCCCTGAACTCAGTCTGTGGGGCTTAAGCGCCCTATTGGTCGCTCTCGTCCTTGTGATGATGGTACGTGGAGGGCTCTTTTCGATTATCCGCACTGACCTCTTCTCTTTTGTTGTGGTTCTCTGTTTTTTCCCCATCATGGCCTATTTCTGCTACAAGACCCCAGTTGGGGTACTGAGCGAGCCCTCGATGGTCTTGGAAAGACCTTCTGTTAGCTTTGTTCTTCCTCTCATTGTCCTCACTATGTTCACCTACATTTTGGCTCCCTGGTATGGGCAGAAAATCTTCTCCGCCCGATCGAGGCAGGTGGCTTATTTATCGGTGGTGTATGCGGCGGTGATTGTTTTCTTTCTTTACGGACTTGCGGTGATGGCGACCTGGTTTTTTCGAAAAAATGGTGGGGTTGTCCCCTCCGCTGAGCAAGGGTTTTTCATTGCTATGCAGACTGTATTGCCACCAGGGTTGAGAGGACTTGGATATGCGATCCTCTTTGCTGCATCGGCAACCACACTTTCCGGTGTTTGGAGTGCGATGAGCGCAATGGTGATTGGGGATTTTTTACATTATCAGGAGAAAAACAGCCGGAGGCGGTCAATGGTTCTGTCTGTAGCACTTGCTTGCTTCTCTTATCTCTTGGCAAATCTTCTCGTTGATAGGATCTTTGATCAGTTGATTTTAGCCAACATTCCTATCGCAGCGCTCTCTTTTGCTTTGCTTGCCGGGTTTTATTGGAAAGGAACCTCTCGAGTGGGGGTTTACTGCAGTATGATCGTTGGTTGGAGCATTGGGATAGGTTCATACTTGTTTTTTGAAGGGGGTGGACGTTATATATGGGTTTGGGTGATGTGGGGGATTCCTGCGATATTTTTGTCGGGATATGTCGGCTCCTTATTGTTTCCTAATCAACAGGTTACTCAAGAGTTTTCTTAGTTGAGATTAATAGTATTACCTAGTATAATACTATCTAACCAATTGCATGGAGGTGAGAATGGAAAAACAAAAGTCTACTAAAGGTTGGAAAAAAGGAATTATTATTTTTACTTGTCTGGCTGTTGTAGGGGGAGCTGCAGGATTTTTCTCTATGAATAAGCCAGAAGAGAGGATCTCTTCCTCAAAGTGGGAAAGCTACTCGCCCAGGAATTCTCGTTTTCTCATTCAGTTTCCTAAAGCACCAGAAGCTACCGCTGATCGGATCAATGTCGCCAACACTCTTGTCACCTACTATCACTTGAGCGCTGAGGAAAAGGATTCGGTCTATGCGATTACCTATCTCGATTTCCCTGGGGTTTGGAAACTTCTCGGTGTAAAAAAGCTTCTCAATAAAACCTTTACTAAGATGATCGAAAGAGAAAAAGATGTGGAGCAAGTCCTTGAAAGAGAGATCAGCTCCTATAAGGGATATCCTGCTCTTACATTCCGCTATCAAAAGGCCGGGAAAGAGCTTATGGGAAAATTCATCGTGGTGGGGACAACCCTCTATAGAATCTCCGTCACATATCCGCAGTCTACGACTGATAATGCCTCTTCTAAGGCATTCTTAGACTCTTTCCAGCTCAAACAGTAACAGAAAAGATCCAGCTCACCTAGATTGTAGGCCCACTTTCCAGTGGGCTTTTTTTTGCATGGGAAAATTTTTCATTGCCACAATGAAAATTTTATGGATAATCCAGCTTTTTTTGAAAAGAAGAGAGCACAATGTCAAGTTTAGTGAGTACAGCTGGAAAAGGGAATGAAGGAACAGAAGCTGGTTATGAAAAAGTCCAATTTACATCAACGGAAGATAAGATGGAGAACATTAAGTTTGTTTCTATTCATGATGGTGAGTGTGTATCAGGCAAGCTTCTAGATTTGACAACTATCTATCTCATTTGGATAGGTATTGATTTTTCATCATGGCCAACTTTATTCGAAGTGAGTGGGACTCTGGGAGATCAGCTCTACAACTGCTCATGGACTAGAACTGAATTTCTTCGTGTTTGTTCGCAGGGAGAAGTTGCAATTCACTGGAAAAGAGCTTGAGGCGGGAGCTCCAGCCCCCTTTTTGATTTGCTATCATCTTCCTGGAGATAGAGACAGTATTGCAAGTCTAGGTCACCGTCGTCGTCAAATAGATCGAGCATGGTTTTAGTATCTAAACAGTAGGCCTCGCCTTTATAAGGGTCTCGAAAAAAGACTCCCTCTTCTGTAATCACATCGATGATGATCCAGTGCCCATTGATGATATCGTGGGTGATCGATGCAATCACGGGAAACTGTGACTTGGTGAGTAAATCTTCGATAGTTTCTAGTGGGGTCTTCTTGGAGTCATCGAGTTTTAGTCTGGTGAGAAGGTAGCCTAATTCCTGGATGTTGGTGAACTTATTTAAGCTAAATGCGAGCTCTTCAGCCATCGTTAGGAATTGACCCCCATACCAGTTCCAAAAGTTCTTTAGAATCTGAAAAGTTTGATTCTTTCTAGCAATATCAGTGCAAAGCATCAGAAGAGCTGCTGAGCCACATCCTCCACTTTTATCAAACTGTTTGATAATCGTATGAGCGTATTCGCCATGTCCATACTCTTGGCAATTAAAACCATTATCAGCAAGCTCAAAAGGATCGTGAGTGAGTGTTGGTGTGCTAAACAATGGCTTCTCCTTAAATAAGGAATCTGGAGTTCTTGAGGTATTTACTTGATTTCCTCTTTTTGTAGATGAACGGGATGGTCTTGTTGGTGCAGCGGGGGTATATGTAATCATCCGAGTTCCTGTTGGAGTTGTAAACGGGGTCCCTGCGGATGAGGAGGAGAAGGAAAGGGGGCTTTCTGCAAGATTTCTTTGAGCTATCTCACCGACAGCCATGTCTTGCGAGGAGGGTCTTCTGACTTGCTCACGAGTTCCTGTTGGTGTTACAGGGGATTTGTGAACTCCAGTAGGGAAGGATGTGGATGCCATAATTGAATTATTGTTTATGTATTAGTTTGATTATACTAAAACTCAAGCTAAATCTCAAACTAAAGAAAGTTTTTTGTATATTTTGTGTATTCATGTTTGAGTTGCATTCAAGGAAGGAGGAGGTAAAATTTAGAAAAAGCCCTTCTTGCTTAAGTGGGAGGTGCAAAAAATCTGAATCTGTTCGCTGTTTCCCATAACTACAGGCAGCAAGGGAACAGTATCCTCCAGAAGAAAGCCTGAACTCGACGATCGCTTTGGAAGGGAGCAAATAAGGACATCCAGCTCTAGAATTTCGATATCAAAAGGCCGGGAATGAGCTGATGGGAAAATTCATCGTGGTGGGGACAACTCTCTATAGAATCTCCGTTACATACCCACAGTCTACGACTGATAATACCGCTTCTAAGGCGTTCTTAGACTCTTTCCAGCTCAAACAGTAACAGAAAAGATCCAGCTCACCTAGATTGTAAACCCTCTTTCGCGAGGGCCTTTTTTTTTGTATGGGAAAATTTTTCATTGCTACAATGAATATTTTATGGATAATCCAGCTTTTTTTGAAAACTGGAGAAGCAAAATGTCATCTTTGTCCGTACACTCAGCAGGAAAGGGAGATGAAGGATCAGCTTTTTTGTGGATCGAATTTACATCTGATAAGGACACTATAAAAGAGTTTTTCCTTACTGCTTTCCTAGCTGAGAAACAATTATCAACAATGACTGCGAGTTTGGGAAAGAAGAATATTATTTGGATTGGTAATGAGGAAGAGTCAATTCCAACTCACTTTGTTGTGATAGGGAGGTTGAATAATCAAAACTATTTCTGTACGTGGACTAGAAAAGAATTTCTTTCCTCTCTCCATGAAAAAATTGCCATTCATTGGGAGATTGTTACTGCAATTTGATCAGATTTTTTCAAGGTAAAGGCAGTATTGGGGATCGTCATCAAGATTTCTAGATAACTCGATAATTGTTTCTCTTGTAACTCTATATGCTCTTCCATCAGTAGGATCGCGGAAGAGAAATGTCTCATGGCCTTCTTCTGATATCATTTTATCAAGCATCATCAACTGTGTTTTTCCATTGGGGCGCCCGGAAGAGACGATAATGGAAAAGTCCGAGTCATTAAGTAATTTTATGATAGTGTTGATTGATTCATCATCATCAATTCGTATTTCTCTGACAGCTAGCTGATATCTGCAGACTTTGATATTTGTAAATTCATGGAAAAAGCTCTGAAGGACTTCAGGAGTGGAATAGACTTCATTTATGCACCATTCCTGAAAACTTATTGGATCAGTAATTTTAAAGTCAGCATTTACCTTATCATTTAAGGCGACTTCCAGACATAGCATACGGATGACAGCTGATCCATAACCTCCAAAATCCTTACTCTTTGGAATTGTGATATACTGATCACTGGTTATTGGATTTTGGCAACCATATTGAAACTGGATAAGGCCATTTAATGGTTTTCCTTTTGCATTTTTATACCTCTGTAGAGGATCCGAGAATAATGAGTGTTCTTTTCCTTTCCTGACTGAAACAATACCATCTACTACCATCCTGATTCCTTTGCTCGGTCGCTCATGAGGAGGGCCTATTGTGAAATGCCTATCTGGAGTTTTTGGGTTGGGAGGTGGGCTACTTTCTAGAACATCGCCGAATTCATCGCACGTAGAGGAAGCAGTTTTAGTTCGCGCTTTTTCCGGTGTCGTAGGAGGCATTACCGGCGGCGAAGAATTGCGGCTATTGGGATTTATTGCTGACATAATACAAACTTTTATTGATTTTGTTTTATTATATCTTAACACTTCTCTGCTTAATATCCAAATTAAATCATTTTTTACATAAACTTAAACATTTAAGTTGATTTGCATTCTAAGAGCAAGGGGGATAAAGTTTTGAAAAAGCCCTTCTTATTTAAGGGAACTTTGGTTTATAAAACACAACCTCAGGAGGTTACGATGGCAAAGCTCTATTTTCGTCACGGTACAGTGGGAAGTGCAAAAACTCTGAATCTGCTCGCTGTTGCCCATAACTACAGACAGCAAGGGAAAAGTATCCTCCTGATGAAGCCCGAGCTGGATGACCGCTTTGGAAAGGAGCAAATCAAGTCTCGCGCAGGTCTCGAAATGCAAGCTGATGTCCTTGTGAATAGTGAAACGGACTTGCTGGCAACGGATTACAGCGGGATCGATTGTATTCTCGTTGATGAGGCGCAATTTCTTCCTGGACTGACTATTGAACAGTTAAGAGAGATTAGCATTGCTAAGGGAATTCCGGTGATCTGCTATGGCTTAAGAACCGACTTTCGATCGAATCTTTTCGAGGGATCAAAGAGGCTCATGGAGCTTGCTGACTCGATTGAGGAGGTGAAGGCAACCTGCCATTTTTGTAACAGAAAATCAATTGTGAATCTCAAGCATGTCAATGGGGCAGCAACCGTCGATGGCCCTACAGTACAGGTGGGAGCTGAAGAGACTTACTTACCCTCTTGCTATAAGTGCTACAGTGAGCAATTAGCTGCTGTTGCGCATTGAGTTTAAGAGAGTAGCCAGCTTAGATCTCGTCGTTGCTGATTTTCTTCCGGATGGATGCCATGTACTCCACCATGAAGTGGAGATTGTGGATGGAGGCCATGGTGAGGGCTGAGAGCTCCTTGGCTTTAAAGAGGTGGTGGAGGTAGGCCAGGCTATATCGCTTGCAGGTAGGGCAGGTGCAACCTTCTTCGAGTGGAGCAAAGTGGGTCTTATTCGCGTTTTTCTTGAGTTTGAGTGGCCCATTTTTTGTAAGTGCAACGCCATGCCGGGCCGCTCTTGTGGGATAGGAGCTATCGAAGGTATCGATCCCAAGGATTATCCCTTGATCAATGGAGTCTAGATCGCCTATTCCAAGAAGATGGTTGGGCTTTTCTTTGGGAAGCAGGGGAAGGGTGTGAGAGAGGATCTCCTGCATCTCTTTTTTGTTTTTCCCCATACTTCCGCCGATAGCAAAGCCATCGAAATTCAGATTGGTGAGTACTTCGCAGCTTTCTTTTCGATAATCGAGGTTAATCCCACCATGGATAACTCCATACATCGCTTGGCCATTGGGACTTTTGAGATGGGCATCAAGGGAGCGTTTCTCCCAGCGGTGTGTTCTGGCTAGGGAGTGTTTAAGAGCCTCTTCTTTGATGTGGTAAGGGGGAAGCTCGTCGAAGGGGATGATGATATCAGCCCCGAGGTCCTTTTGCGCGGCGATGGAGGTCTCTGGGGTGAGAAGGACCTTGGAGCCATCTCTGTAGGAACGAAAAAGAACTCCCTCTTCATCGATTTTAAGGACGAGATCGCCTGTTTTTTTGCATCCACGACTTTTGAGCTCATCGGCGACCGATCCATAGGCCAGACTGAAGACCTGAAACCCTCCAGAATCGGTGATGATTGGGAGGTCCCTGTGGATGAACTCGTGCAGACCTCCTGCTTCTTTGATGACCTCAGTGCCGGGCTGAAGGAGGAGATGATAGGTGTTGCAGAACATTAGCTGGAGGCCGATCTCTGTAACGGTGCGGCTGTCTAGCCCTTTGATGGTGCCATTGGTGCCCACTGCTACGAAACTCGGCGTGTCGATGATGCCATGGGGTGTGTGGATTTTTCCGAGGCGTGCTTCAGATTTTTTCGACTTGTGGAGAACTTCAAATTTGAATGGAGTCATGAGGGGTTTTTCTCGAGTTTATAAAAGAGAGAGCTAATGGGTCCCATGAGGAGGATAATCAGTGCCTTGAGGCAGAAGCTGATCAAGATGATGTGGGACATCCTGGCGACCATGCCGTAGAGGCCTAGAAAACTAAAGAGGATGGTGTCAGCGAGCTGGGAGATGACGAGAGAGAGGGTACTGCGGGTGGGGAATTTCGAACGGGGGAGGAGGTTTGAGATCAGGCCAAAAAGGCGGATATCGAGATGCTGGACGAGGTAGAAGGAGAGCAGAGAGGCGAAGAGGAGGCGAGGAGCAGGGGTCAGAAGGCGTGCATATGCGGCATGGGCAGTGTCGTGGACGCTCGGGGTGAAGAGGAGGTGGAGCTGGGACATAACGGCAAAAAAGACCATGAAGAAAAAGCAGATAGAGATCCCTTTTTTGGCGCTATCGGCTCCAAAGTGTTCCCGGAGGAGGTTGAGTCCTAGGATGCTGCCGATAGCAAAGGCATCGGAGCAGGTGACCTCGAATCCAAAGAAAGACATTTGCTTGAGGACAAAGAGGTTAGCTAGAACGGCTTGCATTGTAATAGCGGTGAAGAGGGCTCCTTTCCCGAGACGGAGGGCTCCATAGGAAAAGAGGATGATGCAGAGGATTTGTGAGAGGAAGTAGAGCTCGTTCATCGGGGTAATAGGGTAAGGAAAACCCGATTATTTTGCGAGTCTATCATTGATCTGGCGGCAGGAGAGATTATCCGTCTTTGATGGGGATTTTTTTAGCGACCCCTTTTTTGGTCTTATAGAAAGACACTTTTAGAACACCATTTTTGCATAGAGCATCGGGCTCTCTCGACTCATCAACCTCGCCGGGAACGGCAACTCGATAGGAGAAAGTGCGCATCGCTTTGCGGTAGTATTTCTTTTTTTTATCTTCTGTCTCGTCTTTTTTTTCCGCTTTGATCCAAAGAACACCTCTATCAAAAAACATTTCAATCTGGTCTGAGGGGATCCCTGGAACAGCGGCTTCCACGTAAACGTGTTGGTCGTCCTCTGAGACACTCAAACCTGAAAGGCTGGAAAACTCATGCAAATCCCAATCATCATCACCGCTCTCGAGAAAAGAGAAGGGCAAGCGGGAGCGAGGAAAAGACCAAAATGGTCGGGGTTCCCCTTTTTTGTCTCTTTCTTCTGCCATTAGTTCTCCAAAATTAGTTTAGGATTTTTTCTACTTTACCCTTCTCGAAATTCTCAGTCAATCGCCAGTTGATCTCTTCTTCCAAAAAGTCAAAGAGTTCGGGGTGATATTTTTTTACCCATCGACGCAATTTAACGGTTTCAAAAAAGAAGGTCCTTTTGCCAGTGCTCTCGGTCATGAGACTATCGTCGAGAGTGAAGGAACCAAGATCGATCTCTACTGCTTGTTCTTTGATGAATCCAAAATTCCTTTTTCGTGGATCGTGATCGGCAATCCCTTGCTTGCACCGGGTGATCATCAGATCGAGCAAAGAGGCAATGCGCACCTTGGCAGCTTCTATTTCTCCTGAGGTGGCCAGAGTTGTCAGGGTGGGGTAAGCCATAGAGGCCTTCCTTTGCAGGGCGAACTCGATATTATCGAGATCGATCCGATGGCGGATGCCGATCGCATCGTAGAGCTTCAGTGTTGTGTTGAGATCCTCGCTTTTATTGAGATGGAGATACAGAAGGGCCGTTTGATCACGCAGGCGCTCAAAGGCAATGGTGAAGCTGGTGAACATCTCTTCAAGGCGCATCGTCCGTTTCTTTTTCTGTTTTTCTAGAAATGGAGTGAGGACTTTTAAGGTTGGCAAGTGATCTAGGAGGGAACTTGGGCGCATGTGGTGGTGTTTGAAGAATTTGAGAACGTATTGCTGGTCTTTAGAGACAAATGCGTAGCATTGTCCGCCGCTATCTAAAAAGCGATAGGGTTGGTTTAAGGCCTTTTTTACCTCTTCCATCTCATTGGAAGAGAGGGGAGGGAGGCTCCATTTGGGGTTGTGGGGGAGATTGGAATGGATTTTGGAGATGCGAAAGCCGCGAGTCTGATGGTGGCAGAACCTCTCAAGGAGGATAAAAGCCATGGAAAAAAAGATGAGTTTAAAGAGAAATGTTTTCATGCTTGCAGTGCTAAACTGATACGCTCTTCAAAGTAATCGGATAGTTCGGGTTGATTTTGCAAGATCCACTCTTTCATTTCCAGAGTTTCATAGAAGAGCTCTCTCTTAGTATAGATGGGGCTTTTCACAAAGGGGTTTTCAGAAAAGGAACCGACATCGATTTCAATCACTTTCCCATCGAGGATCCCAAAGTTTCGATAGAGTCTTGGGTCACTGTTGGAAATCCCTTTTTTCGATCGGTTGACAATGCAGCAGAAGAGAGAATCGATCATCTGCTTGGCTTCTTCTTTGTGTTTTTTTATATAAGGTAAAAGGAGATTTGCTTTTCTTTGCAAAAGAAAAGGAGTTGCCGAAAGGTCAAGGGTTCGACGGACCCCGATTTTATCATATATTGTGATCGGAGGGGCCCTTTCGTTTGGATTGATGCAGAGGTAGAAAACACCTGTCTGCTCACTGAGCTCGTGTCTTGCAATGATGGCACTTGAAAAGATGTGTTCCATCCTTTTTTTTCTTTTCACTAAAAGTTCCCTGCGAAGGGTATGGAGACACTTAGGAAGGGGGAGCTTCTCTAATGACTGTGTGCTTAGACCAAAGTGGTAGTGTTTGAATACTTTTAGAACGGTGCTATTGTCTTCGCCAATGAAAGCATAACATTGGACACCGCTGCCCAAGAAATAGAAGGGTTGATCGAGAAGGGTGGGATCGAGGGGGGACTTCTCGGCAGGCCAGTGGGAACAGAAGGAATAGCTTCCTGTCGTTTTGGTTTCCCTAAATCCATCTGTTTGCGATCTCGTGAACCTCTCAATTGCAACGAGGCAGAGGCAAACGAAGAGACATCTAAAGAAGATTTTCATCGAGGAGCTTTTCATGGCACTCTTTAAGGTTTTCAGGATAGTGTTTTTTGACCCACAGGAGGAGGCCAAGTGTCGCTTTGAGCCGCGTCTTTTTGTGGGGGTTCTTACAGGTAGAGCGGCTGCGAATGACGTAGGAGCCGATATCGATCTCAGCTGGCAAAGGGCCTATGTAGCCGCAGTTCTCACACACTTTGCCATCCTTTTTTTTAATCCCCATTTCCGAGCGACACTCGATTAGGGTGAGGATCCCTTTCATCGCCGAAATGGCCTGATCTATACACCCATTTTTAAAGAGAGGGTCTAAGTACTGAGCTAGGGGGATTGCCCGCTTCTGCAGGAGAAACTCGGCACGGTCGAGATCGACTTGATGACAGATACCTAGGGGGTCATAGAGGGGGATGGTGCCAAGCTGGTTGTTGGTTTTAGAGAGATGGGTATAGAAGACCCCGGTCTCTTGCGGTAGCTCATTATGGGCAATTGCCACGCTCGTGAAGAGATGGTGCATCCTCTTCTCCCTTTTTTGCACGATGGATTTCGTGAGTGCATCGGGTAAGTACTTCTTTATGAAGCCGGTCGAAGGACCCATATGATGGTGCTTAAAAAGCTTGAGTATTGTTTTTTGGTCCTCTCCGACAAACACATAAAATTGTACGCCGCTCCCGAAAAAATGGAAAGACTGAAAGACTTCTTGAGGAGTGACCTGCTCTCGATCTTTAAAAGAATAAGAATAGGAATTAATGGCTTTTGTCAGGCGAAAGCCATCGGTTTGGCTTCGGCAAAACCTCTCGGTTGCTACCAGGGCGAGAACAAAGAAAAAAACTTTAAAGAGTTTCGAGTGCTTCATCTAGATAGGGGAGGAGTTTGGGGTGGTTGTTTTCTAGCCAGTGTTTGAGGCTACGAGTGATCCGTATCACTTCTTCTTTCTGTCTGTTCTTCTTACTGAGAGAGGGGTCATAGGAAAAAGGGCCGATATCGATTTGCATGGGGTGGCCATCCAAAAACCCAATATTAGTGCGGATGAGGGGGTCGTTATCGCCAATCCCCAAATCCATTTTATGTGCAAAGAGAGTGACGAGAGTATTGAGGGCTTCCTTGGCATTGTCCCATTCTTGCGTAGAATCACATAGAGAGAGGTAGTCGTAGGCCATCATCGCTTTTTTCTGGAGGACAAATCCCATCCTACTTAAGTCGACTTTATGGGTGATACCGATCTTGTCGACGAGGGCTACCTGCATCGGCTTCTCTGATGCTTGCGGATGAAAGTAGAGAAGACCAGTTTCTGCGCGGAGCTTATCGTAGGCGATCTGGTAGCTCAGATACGTTCTTTTCCATTTCCCGCGATTATAGTCGATCCGATTCTCTTTCCAAGAGCTGAGCCTTCCGATACTGGGGACAAGCCCAAGCCAAAAAAGGCGCCTCTGGTAGCGGTTATTGAAGATTTTGAGAACAGTCTTTCCATCTTCTGAAAGTAGAGCAAAGCTTTGTAGCCCCCTTCCAAAATAGTAGAATTTTTGCTGCAAAATCTCTTCTATCTCAAAAGATAGGGAAGCGTTTTTCTGAGAGGGGAGGCATGTGGTATTGCCTTGAAATTTTGAGAGGCGAAACCCTTTCGTCTGGTGGTGACAAAAGCGGGCTGTTCCCCAGACGAGAAGGGGAGAGAGGATAAGAATGATCAGCTTAACTCTCTTCATCCCACCTCTTCTCAATGTAGGTGTTTAAATGTAGAGCCAACTCGGGCAGTAGCGAATGTAGATGGGCCCGTAATGGGGCGACGATTTTTTCCAGATCGGCCCGCTGAACGGACTTGTCTTTTCTCCGCGGATCGGGTTTCAGTCTTCCTACGTCGATCAACATTGCCTGGCCATCGACAAATCCAAAGTTGCGGTGGATTTTTGCATCTTCATCGAAAATTCCCTTTTGGCACCGACTGAGGACGAGGTTGACTAAACTTTCAACTCCTTCTTTTGCTTTTTCGAGTTCTCCTTTATGGATGAGATCGTCGAGGTAGGAGAGGGCAAGGGTCCCCTTCTTTTGCAAAATGAACTCTACTTGGTCGAGGTTCACAGTGTGTCTGATCCCTAATTTGTCGATCAGCACTGCTGAGCAGTTTAGATCTTTGGTGCTATTGAGGTGGACAAAGATCAGGCCTGTCTCCTCTTTGAGCTCTTCATAAGCGAGCTTGTAACTGCGAAAGTCGCGGAGGAGTTTTTTCTTACGTCTTGCTAATTGATCTGCTCTTTTCTCTGCAAGAGAGGAGGGGAGGGGAAGGTGTTTGACGAGAAAAGGGAGGCGGCGGAGGTGGTGCTTAAAGAACTTGACGACGTATTTCTCATCAGCAGAGACGAAGGCGTAACATTGCCCTCCAGAGGCTAAATAGGTAAAGGGCTGTGAAAATAGGTTAGAGAGGTTCACTTCCTCGCTGTCCTCTACTTCCCAGCGAGGATCGAACGGAAGGTGGGAGTGAATCTTTCCAATCATGAACCCATCGGTTTGTTTGTGGCAGAACTTAGGCACGTAATAGATGACAAGCGCGAGGAGGAGGAGTTTGACGAGAAGCTTCACTGGATTAAGGACTCCTCTAGCCCCTCTTCGTATGAAGGAATCAGCTGTGGATAATGGGTGTTCACCCACTCCTTGAAAGGGGCTGTGATGCGCAAGATTTCTTCGTCATGCCCCTCTGGCGACGCCATTTCAGGGGAAATCACAAAACGGCCGACGTCGATCTTGATCGCCTGATCACCGATGAAGCCGCAGTTCGTTCGAACATTGGGATCTCGGTCTCGGTATCCCTTCTTTGCTCTTGTGCTGATGAGATGAAAGACTCTGCGGATGGCTTCCTTAGCCTCTTTTTCTTTCTGGTTTTGCATCAGAGCTTCGATGTGATCGTAGACGCGCACTGCTCTTCGTTGCACGATGAAATCGAACTGGTCGAGATTGAGAAAATGATGGATTCCAAGCCGATCGATGATCTCTAGCTTCTTTTTCAAATGATATGTTGGGTTCAGGTGGGAATAGAGGACTCTTGTCTCTTCTTGAAGCTCATCGAAAGCGGTCTTGTAGCTGAAGAAATCCCTCTCGAGTTTATCATCCCGCTTCCAGTTCCGTTTTTCTCGATAGCGGTGGAGGATCTTTGGAAGAGGGAGAGTGTTGAGAAGAAAAGAGCGTCTGAAGAGGCGCTGTTTGAAAAACTTGATGACATACTCGCCATCCTCACTAAAAAAGGCAAAGGCCTGTCCTCCACACCCAAAATAGGTATAGGGCTGGCTCAGGGCTTTGTCGAGTTCAAGGCCTTCTTGAATAGAGAGAGAACGGGTCGCAAATTGGGGATTGTATTCCCTGTTACTGGATATCCCTAAGATGGTGAAGTGGTCAGTCTGTTTTTGGCAAAATCTAGCGGTGGCAAAAAGAATGACTAGAAGAATCGAAAATCGAATGAGGCGAATCATAGGGCTTTAAGTAGGGGTTGAAAGGCCTCATCAAATGCTTCGGAGAGCTGAGGGTGGTGTTCATTGATCCAGTTTTGGAGATCTTCTTTGGAACTTTTAAGTCGCTGCCGCTTTGCAGGCCTACTCATAGAGAAGCGACCCGCGTCGATCTGGACTGGTCGCCCTCCTAGAAATCCAAAATTTTTTGAAAGGTTGGGATCCCCATCGTGAATTTTTGCTGCGATCCGCCCCTTGATGAGGGCTGCGAGTTTCTCAAGCGCGACCCTGGCGTGGTCATGGTGCCCCTTTTGCATGAGCTCTTCGATGTGCTCTTTCACAGATTTTGCCTTTTTTTGCAGGATGAAGGGATAGAGATTGCCATCTATTGTATGCTCAATGCCCAGTTTGTCAACGATTCTTAAAGCTTGGATTGTAGGGAGACCGGTATTAAGATGAATCGAGTGGAGAGCCGTTTCTCGTTTGAGCCTTTCAAAAGCTAGTTGGTAGCTTTTTAGTGTTTCTCTTTGCTCTTCTTCGAGTTTTTTGAGCTTTGTTTCGAAAATCTTCAGGGGTAAGAGGCGGTGGAGGAGAGAGAGATTTTGCCGCTTTGAGTCTCTGAAGAGCTTGAGTACGTATTCCCCATCCTCGGAGAGAAAGACATAGCTTTGCCCCCCCTTTGTTAGATAGTGATAACGCATATTGGGAACATCTACCTGTGTGGTCGTTTCCTCTTGGAGTAAGGAGCGTGAGATCTTTTGGAGAGTAAAGCCATCCGTTTGCCTCTGGGCAAAGTGGGCTACAGCAAAAATAGCCAGGGCGAAGCCAAGGAGCTTTAGGTTTTTTCTCAACTTTCTTCTCCTACTGTTTTTCTCACATGGTCAGCAAGTGGAGGGCACTTTTCATCGAGCCACTGACAAAGCCTGTCGGTGATTCGAATGAGCTCCTCTGTAGAGGTACGTGGATCCAGTGCTGAGCTCTTTTTAAAACGCCCTGTATCAAACTGAATGGGCACACTGTCCACAAATCCAAAGTTCGTCTCTAAATCGGGATCCTTATCGTAGATTCCCCTTCTTCCTCGAGTGTGCAGAAGGGCGACGAGCTCTGTTAGCGCTTGCTCGCTTTTTTCTAGGGACTCTTCAGCAATCCAGAGGGCAAGTGTTGGGTAGATCAAATCGGCCTTTTTCTGGAGGACAAACTCAACCTCGTCGAGGTCAATTTTGTGGACCACTCCAATTTTATCGTAGAGGGTCACTGTTTTCTGCAGCTCATTTCCTTTTGCAAGGTGGAGATAAAGGAGACCCGATTCGTCGAAAAAGTACTCACTTGCTATTGCATACCCGTTAAAATTATTGATCAGTCTTCTCTCTCTCTTTGCAACAGTAGCCTCGAGTCTCTTTTTCCAAGGAGGGGGGAGCGCAAATGCAATCCCCTGAAGGGGGTGCCTTCCCTTGTGATGGGAAAAGAGCTTGAGGACATACTTTCCATCCTCAGAGACAAAGGCAAAGGTCTGGGCGCCGCTCCCCAAATAAAAAAAGGGCTGCTCGAAGATTTTCGGTGAAAATTCCTCTGCCTGTTTTGGGGGGCAGGAAAAGGAAAAAGAGGGACTAGATCGAATTTTTGCAATCGTGAATCCATCGGTCTGTGATCTGCAAAAGGTATAGAGGCATAGAGCTGCAAAACAAAAAAGAAAAGAGAGAAAGAGTTTTTTTAGGATTAGCACTTTTGCATCCATTCTACCCGAATAATATCCTTATAGGGTAAAATACCTCTTGGAATTATGGCAACAGTACAATCAAATCTTCCCTTTTCTCCTCTCGAGCCCATTCCCATTCCTAAGGAAATAGGTACACGCTTAAGAAACGTCGTCTCCTCGGTTGCTCTCGTTGCCACAGTCGTTTTTTTTACCGCTTCCTTTGGAGCTTGGCTCTCCATGGCAGGGATGGGGTTTTCTGCTACGAAAGGGGCCATTGGCGGAGCGCTTATTGGGATTGTAGTGGGGATCATTGGGCTGAGTCAGATGAATTTTTCTTCCCCTCTCGCCGACTATCGCATAAAAACTCTTGAGCAAATCGATGCGACCATTTCCGATCCTAGAGCGAAAGAAGCAATTCGGCGATTGAAAGAGTTTTTTCGTTCTTCTCTTACCCGTTTGGCTCATCCCTATACCCATCATATGCTCCATAAGGAGCTCACCTTGGTGACCGACCACGTTGATCCGAATAGAGAGGATCTCCAGAAGGTTTGGCGTCCCTTTATTGAGAATATCCATGAGACGAAAATCTCAGACTTTGAGCACAACCCCATCACACTCGATTTATCCTGGGAGCTCGACCGAGGAAACAAACAGAAGCTGGACCCTGAGGCGCGGTGGCTTAACTCAAAAGAAGAGGATTTTGAGAAGGCAATAGAGCAAATCGATGCGCTACAGAAGGTGAGTTTTTATTCGGAGGAGAGGATCCCTGCCCAAGAGCTTAAAAAGGAGATAGAGGAGGGAAGAAGGCATTGTCTTGTGATCGAGCAAAAAGAGGGGGGGAACCTTCTCGGCTATGCATTGATCCGATTGGTCGAGATCGAAGAGCAAAAGGTCTTCGAGATCTCAGCCCTTGCGAGAAAGCCCGAAGCTGTAGGACTCTGGATTGGGTCCCATTTGCTTCAGAAGGTCCTTCAGAAGGTCCTTCAGAAGCTCCCTCCAGAGGCTCCAGCACAAGTGACCCTCTCTAAGAAAAACCCCGCAACCACTCTCTTTGCGAAGTTTGGGTTTAAGCTAAAAAATGAGCTCTCTCAAGAAAGAGTCCTTTTAGAAAGGATCGCTACCGAACCGAGATCGTCCGAGTGACGTCATTAAAGAGTCCGGGTTCCACCTCATTTTTCTCATCGAGAAGCTGCAAGCGGACTGTGTGTCTGCCGGCTGCAAGTCCGTAGATATAATAGGGGATCCACTGGGTCAGAAGCCTCTCTATGTTTCCATCGATTGTTACCCTTACCTTATATCCATCACGGGAGAGCTGGATATTTGAGAGATAAAAATCGAGCAGAAGGGGTTTGGACGCGGTGTAGGTCATCGTCTCGAGTGGTTCATTATACGTGAGGTAGGGGGCCTTCAAGTTGACATTGAGGTTGTTTTCTCTCTTTCCGACATAGAAAATACTCGCGTCATAGCTCCCAGGACTCTTCAAACTCTCACCAAAAGATCGATCGGGGAAGGCTCGGATCACATGCATTCCCTCTTGCAGGGTGTAAGGGATCTGGGTAGTGAGAGTGAGATCGAAGAAAAGGTTGTTGCCGTCGAGACTATCGATGAACGACTTGTAGATTTCTATGGGGTGGTTATTGTCTACGAAGACGAGCATACTTTGCCCATTTGGGTCATTATAGATCTGCTTAGCCCTATCGAAATCATTGCTCGGAACACCTAGAGGGAATCCCGTTAGGCGGATCTGAACATTGACAGAAGAGCTTCCTACCACTTGCTTTTCTTTGGGGAACTGGATCACTGTCTTTACATTACCCGGTTCGGGAGTGGGCTTAACTCCAACGATTCTCACGTCTGTGGGATTGGCTTTTTTTGGAAAAAATTCCGCTCCATCAGCCACATTCAGAGCGATTAAAGAGAGTAGCGCGCTTGCAAGTAGTCTCATGAGTCTTCCTCCTAAAATATTTATTTACCCTATTTGCGGGAAATTGTCTACAAAATACCTATCTATCTTTGGTTTAGTTTTTTAGATAAATTCCCTATTGTTGTGGAATATATAATAAAAATTATACATAATTATATTATATAGAGAGGTAATTAGTAATGGGTCTCGGGCGAGGAAAAGAAGAGATTTCTGTGATGGAGGCGATGGATATCCTCTCCAATATGTCAGAGGTGGATCTCAAAGCACCGATCGATGTTGAGCTCGAAGAAGAGTACACGACAGAGATCAATTGGCGCGATCCCAGGCAAGCCCTAAGAAATGAACCGATTCTTAAAGAGAGCTTTAGAGTCCTGCACCGCTACCTGCAGAATATCGTCCGCACTGATCGCACTCTCCTAGAAGATCCTCAGGTACAAAAGGGTATTCAGGCGATCATGCTTCTTGCGGTGGAAGCAACCCAAAAAATGGATAAGTATGCCGCTCTCTATCCTGACAAATACAAGCCGGTTTCCCATCTCAAAGAGTATCAAGACCTGCAGAAGTATTACCTCCAGCAGATTCTCCATCAGATGGCCGGACCTAAGGAGAGCCCTGAAGAGTGGGAGGAGAGCTTGGTTGATAGAGAAGAAGAGCTTGAACTCCAGAAAAGGGGGCTCAAAGACCTCGAGGCAGTACGCAAAGATCAAAACTACGAACTTTTCTTCATTAAGTCGGACAATGACGCTACCTATTTTAGCAGAAACCTCCTCCGGCATATCCGTCTTCTCGGGAATTTCGATGAGCTGATGAGTCTTGCAGAGGGAGAGGATCCTCTCCTTCGGATTCGAGAGCTCGTTGATCGAGAATTACACGAAGGGGCAAAAGAGGTCTTGCGCCTCTCTGCCCCCTACATGGATATCTTCTACAAAGAGGGAATGAAGCTCAAAGAGCGCCCCTACATCGAGTCTCTCAATAAGTCGATAATGGCTCTTCGTATGGCAGGCAACTCTAAGAACCTCATCGAGAATCAAAGTTTCAAGAGCTGTCTCGAGTACTATCGAGATTTTCATCTTTTCTTGCGCGATGCCATGCAGTCTCCCGGCTATCAAAAGCGAATGGCAGGGGAGGGAAGTGATCCATTTTCTCATGCTCTTCTTAATCTCACACATGCCCTTTGTGGTCTTTTCTTCTTAAGAATTGAACCGAGGAAGGAGACTCTTTCTCTTATTCACAAGATGATTGAAAAAGGGGAGGAAATGCGCCGTCCTTATGAAAAAACCGAGCCCAAGGAAAAGAGCCTTAAAATATGGGCAGACCTGCGGGATGCAGATTTGGATATTCGCTATTTGCTACGCCACTATCCCAATGGCCCTCTCATGAGAACGCTTGATGCCTTTCGAGATGAAGAAGAGTTCGAGGGATATGATCCTCTCACTCATGAAAATTTTCCTTCACAACTTTTGACTCTAAAAAGTGGGGAGCTGCACATCACACTTCTTCGCCTTCCCTCTCCCATTAAGCAGCTCTATATTTCAAAAAGTGAAGTCGTCGAGGAGTTTAGTGGATTCTTACGCTACTACGAACATGAGCTCAAGCCTGATCGACATCTCCTTGTCAATCTCCAAGACCGGACCTCATGGGAAGAATATGCTCGCTGTCTTTGTTTAGAGGAGTTTTCACGGGACGCCGAGTTCCACAATGCCATCACTCTACTCGGTCTCTCCCACGGGACAGACTTTTATCTCCAGTCAAGCGAATACCAAACAAGTGCAGGTGCTCCTATCTTCATGGAGCAATTCGAGCAGCAGCTCTTAGCGGGTCTCGAATGTGGTTATCACATCCCTGAGATCTTGCAAAAAGATCTTAAGGACTTTGTGAAAAAGGGTCTCAAAGTGATTCATGAGGCTTTCTTTGAAGGGAAGAACACTCTCACTATTCACGAGAGACGTGTCTTCATCGATCTTTTTTATCTACTTCTCACGCTAAAAGCAATTGAGCTGAGCAGCTGCGATTCAGTGAGTTTTACTTGTAAAGATGGGGTAGACAATGGGGCCGCAGCCTCAGCCCTCTTCTTTGGGTTTATTCGTCTTTTATCTGATCCAAGTCCTTTGAACAAAGAGGATAAAGAGCGCATCCTTTGGATGCTCTATAGTCCTGCACTCACTATCCGTGAGCGGGCGATCCAAAAGGGTCCATTTATCCGGGCAATTCGGGCTCTCGAGATCATTCATGCTCAGTGCCTCAAGGACCACAAGGGAGTCGTTAAAAAGGTGAGCTCTCTCTACAAGAAGCTCAAGTTTCCTTTTGAAATTCAGTTTGATTGATCTATAGTTTTGTTCTTGACAATGCTGTGAATTATATGATACTATTTTATTAGTAATACTAATTTGTGGTAATTTATGACAGTATCAACTTCACCTGTCCAAGAACTCTATCTAGTTCAAGACTTTTTCGCGGCTATTGCGGCGGTCAATGAAACTTATTCAAGCTTCAACCTTCCATTTAAGGTTTCGCATGATTCTAAAGGGGAGATTCAGCTAAAAGAACCCATCTATCTTCAATTGGAAATAAACAACAATGGGAAAAAACATAAAAATCCCATCGGAGTCATCCATCTTGTTCGTTTAGAGGAATTCGAAGGACAAAAGTGGGATGATACTCCATGGGAGCTATTGGCTAGAACCATCGATGAAATAAAAGAAGCAATTTTCTCTGCTGCAGTCATCCACATCGATGCTCTCCCTAAGTACCAAGCTGGGGAGGTTCTCATAACCGATTTGGGTACAAAACTCTATCCCAATGGCAACGCACTTTCAATCGATAAGGAGAAATATCTAGTTTTTGAAGATAAAGTGGTAAAATATAAGGCAAGGCCCTTAGAGGCTCGACGTATCCTTGTTGAGGGAACGATTCAATGTCGAAAACTCGACAATGGGGATATTGCGCTAGTCAATGATGTTGATCAGCGAGACGGGATGAGAATGTTCATTCGCACAAAAGATAATGAGATCTACTTCGCCTAGTTGAGGCTCAAGTCTTCGGGGATCATGGAGAGGGAAGCATACTTCCCTCCTAGCTCTCTTAGGACAGACTGCCAGACCTTTTCCGGAGGGGTTTCGAAGATGTGGCTCGCAGAGCCTGGTGCTAGAAACCAATTCCCATTCATGAACTCCTTTTCGAGCTCGCCGGCGTTCCATCCAGTATATCCAAAACAGAGACGCATTTGAGGGCCATGGGGATCATTGATCGCCTCTTGCAGAAACTTAAGGTCCCCGCCGAGATAGACCCCGTCGCAGATTTTTAAGGCCTGCTGCTCTAGATGCTCGGCTGAGTGGAGGAGCATCATCTGGTTGGGTTGGATGGGTCCCCCTGCGCGGGTTCCTATGTTCGGATTCGCCTGGTTCTTGAGGTTGATCAGATCTTCGGGGAGCTCCATCTCGACAGGTTTGTTGAAGATGAGGCCAAAAGAGCCAGCTGAGGTGTGCTCACAGATCAAGATGACACTCCGGAAATAGATCCCTGCATCAATCTCTGGGCTGGCAATCAAGAAGCTCCCTTTGGTGAGCTGAGAATAGGGCACTTGTTCCATTGTTAGTCCTCGGTCGCTTCGTTGAGTTGTTGGTTATAAAGGCGCAAGTTGTCGGAGAGCTCATTAGCCCTTCTCATTAACTCGGTAAAGTCCTTCTTGAATGCACTACTTGCAAAGATCTTTTCTTTTACCGGTGAGTTCTCTGCTTTGTTGATCAGCATAGAAATTCTCGACATGGATAAGTTGATATCATCCACCTCTTTCTGGAAGTAGCTGCGGAAGGTAGTGGGAGTGCTCAGTGCATTGAGTTCGCTGATCTTCTGAAGGTGAGTTCGTTGCCATTCTTTGTTCAGATGAAAGAGAAGGCCATAGTGGTTGACGTCATTCATCAGGTTATTGACTTTGCTTAAGAGGGAATTTGTTCGGAGGTAAAGATCGTTATCGACAACGAGTTTACCAAGGGTTCCTTTCGCCTCTATGACATCATTGCAGATCGTCTCAACTGCGCAACTTGCGGCTTTGAGATTTTTGATGGTTATCGCTGCATCGGCAAAGGTATTATTCTCTTCTAACTCATGCATGGCGGTTTGAATTTGCCCGAGGGTTGTTGCCAGTTGCTTTGCCCCGTCTTGTACATTGTGTATCACTCCCAGTCGATTGCATGTGGAGACTGCTTGGTCGATCTGCTTAAGAGCTGCTCCAGTAGCTCGCACTGTTGTGGCCACTTCTTCTCCATGCATTTTCATCCACTCACTGATCTGGTCGAAAGTCTGTTCCATGCTTCCAGACAGATCGGAGAAATCGACCATGGCGTTTTGGATCATATCAACCGAGTTGGCGTAGATCGGTTGGTTTGTGACTTGTTTTGGTGTGATGCCAATCGGTGGGGCTTTTGGTGTGATCGAGATCGATTTCTCTCCCAAAAGGCCCGAAGTGGATATTGAAATTTCATCGGTGTTGTAGACCTTGAAATGGGAATCGATATGGAGGGTCACCTGAAAAAAGTAGACCCTACCCAGCTCGTCTGTTGGCTGCTCTCTAGCATCGCGGATCTCTTTGACGGAGGCCACCTCCCCGATGGGCTTCCCAGCGAAGAGAACCCGTGTCCCTACGCTGATGTTCCCGATATCGGAAAAGCGGACGAAAAGGACCTGCTTTCCATCGCCTACACTTGGCTTCAGAAAGAGTATGATCGCGACAACTAGGCTGATTGCACCGAGGATAAAGATCCCCACTAACATGTTTTTAATGGTTGTACTCATTTAAACGTCCTTGGATCCTGTGATATGGTCTTCTTAAAAAACTCAATAATCGGATCGTCAATTTTTATAAAGGTATCTGGGTCTCCGATGTGGGCGATTCTCCCATCTCTTAAAAGGGCGAGTCGATCTCCCACATAAAGAGCGGAGCTGATGTCGTGGGTGACGACGACGCTGGTTGCCTTTAGCTCTTTTTGTGTTTTGACGATCAGTTCATTGATTTGCATCGAGGTGATGGGGTCGAGGCCCGTTGTTGGCTCGTCGTAGAGAATGATCGAGGGGCGATAGGAAATGAGGCGAGCAAGAGCTGCCCGTTTTTTCATCCCTCCTGAGAGCTCGCTTGGCATTTTGCTATAGGCGTCAGTAAGTCCTACCATCTCCAGAGCTTCATCGACCCGCTGCGCGATTTCTTTCTTGGTCGCTTTTTTTCCTGTGATGGGGTCTGCATGCTGCGTGAGGTAGAAGCCGGTATTCTCTGCTACAGTCAAAGAGTCGAAGAGAGCTCCACTCTGGAAGAGCATTCCCATCCGCTTGATCGCTTTCAAGAGATCTGTTCCCGATAGATCGGTGATAGAGACTCCTTCCACTTCAACAAAACCCCTGTCGGGTTTGGTGATGCCGATGATGTGTTTCAAAAGGACACTCTTGCCCACACCCGATGGACCAAGAATCACAAGAGTTTCGCCTTCGTGAATATCCACACTCAGACCTTTAAGGACTTGACAGTCTTTAAATCGCTTGTACAAATCTCGGATTTTGATCACGACAGAAACCTCGAAATTTGTAAGCGGAATGCGTTGAGGCATAAAGTGAGGATGAAGTTGCTGAATAGAATGACGCAGTAAATGATCACGACACTACTCGTCGTTGTTTTTCCCACTCCTTCAGCGCCTCCAGTTGTATTCATCCCCTTGTAGCAAGAAATTGTCATGATGATCACCCCAAAGAAAAAGGCCTTTGAGCAGCCAGAAAAGAGATCGAAGATGGAGATGTGCAGTGGCATCGGATCAAAATAAGCGGCAGGGGCCAGATCAAAGAAGAAGACGGAGATCAAATACCCACCGAAGATTCCCATCACCATACTGAAAACAGTGAGAAGGGGCATCATGAACATCCCTGCGATGAAGCGGGGAGCCACCAAATAGCGGTTAGGATTAACCGCCATTGTCCTGAGAGCATCAATCTGCTCTGTCACCTGCATGGTTCCAAGCTCAGCGCACATCGCAGCTCCAACGCGTCCTGTGACCATGAATGCAGTGAGAATCGGACCGAGTTCGGTGATCATCGCCTTACCGACCATGAGACCGGTCACTCCGCTGAGTCCTTTACTGTCTAGCTGGTAAAATGACTGAGCTGCTAAAACTAGTCCTGTGAAGAATCCAGTGATCGCCACGACAGCAAGAGAGCCAACGCCGATGTTGTACATCTGCTTCATGATCAGGCGGAGTTTGGGAGGGCGCCAAAATGTGGCTTTGATTGTATCGACGAGAAGTTGGAAATATTCCCCGATTGCTGCGAGGAAATGGAGCTTGTACTTGCTGATCCACTCGTCAATTGCCTGTTCTTTAGAGATGAGCTCTTCTTCCATGAAAAACGCCTTTTTTTCGAGTGTAGCGCAAAAAAAGTCTAAAAGCAAAAAAAGTCTCGAATTTTGCTGCTTCTTATCGAACAGGAGGTTAAATATTTAGGATATCAAGTGCTTAGGGAGATTGTTGAAAAATCATTTTCCACTCCAACAATCGCGCAGACGTCCACAGCACCGGTTTAACGAAGCTTTAACGGAAGACAGCGCCTGTTGCTCGGTTTTCTGACTGGGCAACTTGCTGCAGCTGCTCAAGCAAATGACTGAGAATCCTTTTTAGCCCTTCTGTTGATTGATGCCGCGTTTGAAATTGGGTGCTAAAAAGATTCTTTTCGAATTCCAAAGGAACTAAACCCCCATCCAAGGACGTCCTAATGGTGTCTCCAATACCTGGGGCAAAGCGTGATGCTGCAGTCAGGATTTTTCCGATTTCTGGGGGAAGGAGAGCACCAAGGATCCCCATGATACCTCCTCCAAAATTCGCAAAAGCGATGGCCGTGGCTTGCCATCCTTTGGTCGATTGTATTTGGGTCACAATCTCTTCTACTCTTCTCTGCTCTGCGCGTTCTCTAGCTTGATTGTTTCCGATGAGCTGTTCCGCGATACCGAATCTGCGTCGGATTTCAAGAAGCCTTCGAGCGAGCGATGGATGACCTGTCAGGAGGTGGCTGATTTTGTTGAGGATGTCTTCGGTTTCAGCATCCATAGGGAGATAGGCATGGCTTCGGGCTACACTTGCACCCATTTCGTGAGGTGGAATGCGAGAGGAAAAGTTGATGCGTTTATCCAATGTTTCCATCGCAGCAAACTGTGAAGAAGCTGCATGTGTGCCTTGTGCCCCTTGAGTAAGGACTTCGACTGCTGATACACTACTCATAATTTCCTCCTATTACTATACTGGTTGCTGCGTGAGTTGGATAGCTCTATCTCTCGATTCTAAAAGCTCTGCGCATGAGCTAATCACACGCATCTGTCCTTCGTGGAAGCCTTTGATTTCTTCCGCAGCGTTTTCAAGATCGATTTTAGTCAGCTCTGCCATTGATAGCAATGCAGAAAGTGCAGAGCTGGTCTGTAGGAAGTTGGATTCGGCATAGCCTCTTCCCATAGTGGTGATCCCCCTTGCGAGGTTGGAGGTTGTATCAAAAAAGGTCAAGAGGGTGCTCTCTTGGCTCATTTGCGCATAGCTCCACGCATTGTAAGCGCCGTAGAGACCTACGGCTGTACAGAGAATACCAACTGCAGCGGGAAGGGTGGAAGCAATCAATTGTTTGTATTCTTTGTTGCCTCCAGCTGCTTGCTCTGCGACCCAGTCCCAGACGTGTGTGTGCTTAAAGGCGATGTTGGAGATAGAGAGAACTCCATTTGCAATGAGGATCCCACCGACGTAAGGATTGCCAGCGGAAATAGCAGAAAATCCAAACACGGTTGAAACAGCTCCGGTAACTGCTCCAGAAAGGTCTTCGAGAACTCCCCAGAAGGAGACCTGTTTTGATTGTTCTTGAGCTTCCTCTGATATGCGGGCAGCTTCGCTATTCTGTGCGTTATATTCAGCAAAGGTTCGTTCTATGACCTTCTCTTTGTACAGTGCGAAGTTTTCCGCAACCTGTTCGAGGTAGGCAACGTTTAGCAGGACGCGAAAAAAAACGGGTTCTTGGAGCTTGGGTTTAGAGGGAGTAAAAGGAGCTGAGACTTCTTTGACGGAGGTAAGGGAGGATTTGGAACGTTCTTGGATTGCAGGGGATGTTGGAGGAGGGAGGGCATCAATGCCTTTTCTCTTTACGGGCTTGATCGCTTCAATGACTGCCATCGATTCTCTCCAGAAAAGTTTGAGCGCGATTGTAGAAAGGGTCTTCTTGTTTTAGGTGGGTAAGGGCACACTGAAAAGCTTTTCTCGCTTCCACTTTTTCTCCTAGGGAGAGATAGCACTCGGCTGCGTGGTAGTGAGGATGAGGAGAGGTCCCTTCTAGAAGAGCGAGACTCGCCCAAGCATGGAGGGCTCTTTTATACTCCTTTTGCATCTGTCTGCAGCTGGCAAGCCCTTTCCAAAAACGGGGAACGTAAGGCTGACGCAGGACCAATTGGGTGAAGAGATCTGAGGCTTTAGAGTAGTCTCCTCTTTCGTACATGTCGTAGGCAATCGAGTAAAGGGTCTCTATTTTCTTTTGGTCCATGGGAGAGCTTTCAAGGGGGATAGGAAAAGCCTTTCTCAACTGGAGGATTTGTTCTTCAAAGATCATCAGCGGGACCTTAAGATATTGGAGAGGATTCTTTGGATCTGATCATTCATTCTGGTGAGTCCGCTTCGGAAAATATCGAGGACCTTTGTGAGCTCATGGTGATTGAGAACCATTTCCTCTGATCCCATGGAGATTTTTCTCTGGAGTGGACCTTCGACGTAGCGGCCGAGCATCTCTTTGAGCGAGTTCAGTTCGGTCACTTCCCAGGAGTATTTTCCATGGGCAAAGAGGCGTAATGCCCCTTCAAGGCCTTCGGGATTTTCCATGAGGGCCTCTCTGATTCGATCGATCACTTCGTGTTCATCTGGATTGATGAAGCGGGCGGTAACAGTATCCTCATTTTTAAGTTTCGTTTCTACGAGACCTAAGAAGGAGGTGAGGTCATTCATTTGATCTGTAAGCTTAAGGATCTCTTCGTTTTTTTCGCCGATTGTTTCCAGTACTTTCTGCTCATGGAGAGTGAAGAGTTGTACGGATTGGAGTGCTAAATTATGTCCAAAGTTCATAACGTTACCTTGTTTTATTCGGGTCGCACTCAAAGTTTAGTTCGCTAGGGAATTTTGCGCAAGGGGGGAGGAGTCGGCCCTGAAAAAGTCCTCGCAGCGAAAAAATGCCCTTTTTGCGAGAAATACATCAAGTTCCTCATCCAACCCTATCTCGGGTTGGAATTGTCGCTTAAGTGAATTTCTCGTTTGAAAAATAGCTATTTTTTCTCTTGCGAGTACGTACTCCTCATACGAGTAGACTTACTTTTTCAGGGTCGACTCAGTAATGGTGATGCCACTTGAGGGAGAACTTTCCTTGGCTGTCTTCATTCACTTCAGCTTGGAGAGTGATTCCTTGCTTGAGGTCTACTTCAACAGCGACGTTGCGGCTCTCAGCTCCTTGGGAGAGAGTTAGGAGGACCCCTTTCATGAGGTACTTCCCAATTTGTAGGGATATTTTCCCGGGGTCGTTTTCTGAGGTGAGAATCGTGAGTCTGTCGATGCCGAGGGACTTGCGGATTTTTCCGAGAATGTCTGGTGCTGAATTACCAGAAAGGGAGATCACCGTTTGGGCGACTTGGAGAGCTTGGACAGCGGAGATCTCCGAGATGTCTTTGTTGAAGAGGATCTGGGAGAGGATCGAACTTGTGGGGAGCTGGGGGTTCGATTGGAAGGTGAGCTTGGGCTCTGACATTGGGCCCCTTAGGATCGCGGTGACGGTCACTTCAGGAAGATCGCAGGTTCCGCTTAAGGAAATATAGGCACTGGGTGTGGGCTTGTCGCTGAAGATGAGTTCTCCCTGTGTCAGGTTGAATACTTTTCCTGAGAAGGGAAACTCCCCATTGACGAGTTGGAGTTTGCCGTCGGCTGCGATATCGACATAAGTACCGGTTATGTGGAGTTTCCCTTTGAGTTCTGCTGTAAGTCCTCTCCCTTCGACGTAGGTATTGCCAGGAGCATCGATCTCTAAGTCCAGGAGCAAAGGGGAACCTGTGGGAGGAGGGGGACTCTTCTTCTTGAGATGCTCAGGAGCATTGATAAAGGTGATTGGAAGGACCGGAATGATAGTGGGGAGCTCGTCGGGAATGCGGAAGGTCGCCTTTGTCACTTTGAGTTTTCCTTTTGCGACAGATGCCTCGCGGTTACCACTAATGGTCACCTCGCCACTGAATTTTCCTGAGATCGTGTCGAAGGAGACGGTATCGGCATCTTTGAGGTTGGCGGTGATTGAAAAAGGATATCCCTTCGCAGGGCTAAGGAGAAGAGAGCCGGTTGCATCGACCTCTCCCTCATTCCCATCTGTTGCTGTCAGTGACTCGATCAGAAGACTGTTTTGTTGGAAGCGCCCCTTCAGCTCGATGTTTTTTAGCTCTGTCCCGATGTAGTAATTCTCGTAGATGCCATCTTGAAGATCGACCCATCCGGTGAGCCACGGGTTCTCGAGGGTCTTTGAGAAGAGGAGTTTTGTTGAGAGCCATCCTTCGACTCGATGGGAGCCGATGTTGACGAAGTTGAAGATTTCTTCGAGCTTTCCTTCAGCTATGAGCTCTCCAGCTAGTGGCTTTTTGGAATCGATGCGCACTTGGAAGGGGAAGTGTTGGTAGCGGATCGGCAGGCGGCCGAAGAAGTGGAGGAACTGTTTTTCTGGCCCCTTAATCTCTCCGTGGATTTGCGCTTGACCTCCACTGAGGTGCAGCTGGAGAGAGCCTTTGGTCGTTACTGGATCTCCTCCCTTTGTCTGAAGTTCCGCTCTTTTCAATGAGACATTGCAGCTCCCTTGGATATTGTCCTCCCAAGAGACGAGGTCGATATCCAAGGTTCCTAGTCCCTGCATGGTGACTTGATCGAAAGGAAGGGGAATGAACTCGAGAGGGAAATTCTCTGCGCTTAATTTTATGAGGGAGGTGGAGCGAGTGAGGTCAATTCTTGAGGTGAGGTGTCCACTTGCAATATCGAGGGCGAGGTTACTCATCTTGAATTGATCGGGATTCCATTCAAAGGAGAAGGGACTGCAGAGAGAGAAAGGTTTTTCTAGAGCACTTCCAATAAACTCATTCATGTTGACGAAGATCCCTTTCCCTCTTTTTTGCCATTTTCCTCCCCCTTTCACGTCGAACGGAGCCTTCCAGTCTCCGGTGAAGGCAAAAGAGAAGGGAGAAGCGTGAGAGTCAAAGTTGGACTTGATCTCCATCATAGAGAGTTCCACTTCATCGTGGGCAATCTGGCTCCCTTCTAGGGAGAATTCTCCCCTGAGATCACCAAAAAGATCGTAGAGGGTGCTTTCTAACGTGAGGAGGTGACACTCTGTGTTGAAAGCGGAGAAGTCCTCCACTTCAACTTGACATTTGAGGTCTTGAAGCGACGAAAAGGTTTGGAGGTCGATCTTGGCTCCCAATCTTCCCTGGATCTCCGATCCGGGGAATAGAGGGCGGAGAACTTTGAGATCTTGACACTGGGCGAGTAGCATCCCCTCAAGGGATTTGAAGCTGGGGTCGAGATCAATTTTACCAAAGAGAGAGAGATTGGGGCCTTCGATGCTAAATTTCTCCATAGAAAGAAGGCGACCTCTCGGTGTAAAGCGAAAAGAGGCTTTTCCCTCGAGGGGGATGTCGAGATGTCCCCCTGAGCCGCTAGCCTTTCCTTCCCACCAGTTGTTTCTCTTTTTTGCATTTAGAGATAGGGTCGTATGGGTAAAGGGGTGGCCGAGGAGGGTGATATCTTCTGTTGAGCAGTCAAAGGAAGCTTTGGTTTTTGTTATCTGAGCGGTTCCCATCATTTTCCCTTCGGAAATTGCTGGGGAAAACAGAGAGAGATCGGGAAAGGAAAAGGCTAAGAACCCTTCGCGGATGGAGAGGTCCTGAGTGAGTTTTCCCTCAGTCCGAAGAAAGAGGTCCTTTCCTTCGATGAGTGCATGTTCGAGCTTGAAAGGTTTCTTTCCGAGAAGGTCAACGCGCCCCTTAGCCGTTAAAGTGAAAGGAACTTCTCGATAGGATGCCCCATGGATTTTGAGATGGGTAACAGATATCTGTTTGTTGAAGAGGGGACTAAGTGCGATTCGCGCATGAAGACGATCTAAAGTAAGAGGGGGATTCTCATCATTCGGGAAGAAGGTCACTCCTTCTAGTGTCCACTCAAGAGGAAGACTCCCTTTGAGTTTCTTAATCTCAATCGTGTATCCCTTTTCCTTCGCGTAGGTGATGAGTTTCTTCTTAACATAGTGTTTTCCAATGGGGGACTGGATGAAGAAAAACACCGATATTAGCAGAAAGGGTAGGGCGAAAAGGGCTTTAGAAATGATACGCAGTACTTTCTTCAAAATGTCTGTCCTAGGCTTGCAAAAATCCACCAGTGGGGGTCGATCCCTTCCCTTCTATTCAATGGGAAGGCGAGATCGATCCGAATGGGCCCGATGAACGAGAAGTAGCGGAGACCAATCCCCACCGACTTCCGCCACTTTCCAGTGAATTTAGGAAGCTGTGTTAAGTATACATTCCCCACATCAAAAAATGGTACAATCCCAATGCGGTGGGAGATCCGAAAGCGGGGCTCTACGGTGTAGTAAATGGCTGAGCGTCCTCCAATGGGTTTGTCGTTATCAGTGAGAGGGGACACTGTATAGTACTTATATCCTCTTAGGTTGATCTCCGAACCTCCAAAGAAGCGATTGGGGACGGGTATGGCGCCGATTCCATTGCTGAAAATCGTTCCGATAGTCATCTTTTGTGCTAGGACAAGCCCCTCTTCCCGCCCAAAGGGAAAATATGAGCTGACTGTCAAAAGCTGGGAGTAGTAAAAATCGGAAGTATCCTTGCTATTGATCGCTGGAGTTCCTCTATATTCGACCCGAAGACCAGAGATAGGGTTGAGGCAATCTTTCACATTTGTCCAACGCAAGTATAGGGGAGCTTCTAGAAGAAGGAAATTCCCATTGTCGACGCTGCTTTGCACCATCATGTACTCAATCCTGGGACCTATGCCAAAAAAGAGACAGTCATCAACCTGCCGATCAAAACGGCCGAAAAGACTGTATGATTGCATTTTATAGGGTTTGATCGACTCGTGAAATGCCTGTCCCTGAATGATGATGCTTTGCCCCATCCTTTGGAAGTTGGGGATCAAGTAGCTCGCAATTCCCGAATGACTTCTCTGTGCAATGTCCGCTTGCAGAAGGAGCTTGCGCCCCATCCCGCCGACGTTTCGGTTTTCCCACCCAAACGAGACCCCACCACCGAAGGTCTTCTGATAACTTGCTCCCAAGCTAATGCTTTTATGTTTCGTCTCAGCAACCTCGATTTTCATCGGGAGCTCATTTTCTCTTTTCACTTGATCGGCGTGGGTGATATAGACCGAGCTAAACAACCCTGTGTCCATGAGTCCTTGCTGTGTCCCCTCAACGAGGCAGCTATCGTAGCGATCTCCATCACACCATTGGATCTGTTGATCGATGAGCTCATAGTGGACGGAAGTATTTCCTTCGACTCTTGATGGTCCAAAGCTGGCTAGAGGTCCTGCTTCGATGGTAATGAGAATCTTCACACGCTTGGTCTTCCCATCGGCGATGATCTCTCTTTTTTTGATGATGGCGAGGGGGTAACCCCACTCAGAAAGGACTTCCAGAGCGCAAAGCTCACTGTCGATGATTTGATTGGTTTCTAGGGGATCATTGATGGAAATCCCCAGGTTTTTAAAGCAAGTATCGGGGCAGTCGACTATCTCTCCTGGGGTTTCTCCTTCGATTATTAGAGAAAACTCTTCGATCCGATAGAGGGGTCCTGGATGGATCATAAGGGTGACCGAGTAGTCTGATTCCTCCTTAGCAATTATTACTTCGACCTCAGCTTCTAAGTAGCCATGGGAATGCAAGGCGTGTATGAGTTCGGGTACATCCGATTCCGCTCGAAAACGAAGAGCATTGACCGAAGCAGGCGGTTTTTTTCGCAGAGCGACGAGCTGGGAGATCGACCTTAGTGTCCTGAGTGCTCGTTGATCATGCAGTCCTTCAAATTCAACATTATAAGTGATGCCAGCTCCCCATAGGGAAGCTGGTAGAAAAAGAAAAAGTCCCGCCTGGAAAAAACAACGTCTCATCAAGAAATATAATGGGGTTCTTATGAGTAAAATTCAATCTGAACTTCCCCTCCAGCGTATGGATTTTTTCTAAGTGCAATTCCTCAAGACAAATGTATGGAAAAATTCCTGGACTTTTGTGAAGCATCTCCTTTAAAATCTTCGCACAAGAAACTTGGAGATTGACTTGATCAATTCCTGCAACCAGGCACTTGGAGCACTCTTTTCTTGCTGGAGAGAACCTACTATTGGAGATAGAGATGATCCAAGTAAAGATTGGTGTGTTGTAAAAGCGTATAAGTACACACGTGATGGAAAGAATAACATTGGCCTTCGAGAATATCACCTAGAGAAGTCAACAGAAGACCTCTATGGCACGAGAAATGAAGATAATGTCTTGGATAAGCCTTATATCATCTCTTTAAAAGCCGTAAGCATCCTTGTGGGCACCTTTCTATATGCTCCTACAGTCATGGCAGCCAATCTGTGTAAAATTGCTGTGGACATTTCTTCGGTGTTTTGGCGAGTCCTACCCAATTTATACAAAGATTTTTGCACAAAATCCCCTCTTACTGCATTGGGGAATGCTTTTTTGTCCGTAATCTATGTCATCCCCTCAGCGATCGGCGAGAGTCTTTGGCGCATTGCGCGTACGCCTCTCTATGCCCTAGCGATGATCTTTGCGAGTGGATACACCATCTTCCAGCCCCTTGAAGGGAGAAAATGGATCGGAAAAATAGAGCTCGACTGGCACCAAGTTGACTCAAGAAATTGGGATCTTCGCTACGAGTATTCAGGGCCACAAGAGGATGGGTTCTGGACTACATGCATCAGATGGATAAAAAAAATCCCTGAGGGAAAAATTCTTTTTCTTGCCTATTGCATGCAAAGACAAGGAAACCTCTATGAAAAAAATACGAATAGAACTAGACGGTTTGTTGATAATAAACCATGGGTTAATAAGGAAGGGCTTGCATAAACTCTACAAAAATAGGAATATAATTATGGGAATATTGAATTGCAGTCAACTAAGAGGGTTTCAAGAGAGAGTAAGTAATAACTGGCAAACTCCACCGCGAGCACAGGATTTTAGCGCGGAACTTGGAACTCAGAACGCATCATGCATTGCCCATTCTGTCCGAAGAGAAGGCAGTGATGAAAACATTCTCATTCACAGGTACCCGGATGGCGAATTATTTCTCGCACGAAGAGTAAAAGAGATTGCGATACGGAGTGCGCTGGTTGGCGGAATGGGTGCAGTTGTTGGTGGTATTACATTTATCGGACATGTCATCTTTACTGCAAAAGAAGGACTATGGATGTTTGCTAAGAAAACTCGCGAAGAGCGAGATGCCCACTGGATTGCTGCCGGAACTGAGTTCACCTATGCGAAAAAGTCCTTCTTCTCAATCGGATCCTCACTCAAAGAGATGTTCCATGCTTATTCAGACCCTATTGCTGCCAGAAAGGAGCTTTTTGATCTCGATAGGCGACTCTATCCCCAAGCAAAGGGGAATGAGAAATCAGTCCTGACCCAAGATGAAGCGAAACGTACGCTGGCAGAGGTGGGTATTCTTTCTACAGGAAGTTTGTTTGCTTATTTTTTGTTACCATCCATAGCCGGGTATTCTCCTTGGATAACCACTATTATGGGCGCTGCTGCTCTTTCGATACCTCTATTTGGTAGCTACCGTAGATATCAAGCATTTGAAAAGAGCTTTCCGAAATTTGCTGTTACTGAAGTTGTCGGCATGGGTGGCCATTTGTTGAAAGGAGCAAATGACTACATTGAAAGCTGGCAACGAAGAAGTAGCTTTTCTGTAACGACATTCTGCGGGGCTACAAGTCTGGGTAATTATTCAGACATAAGTGGCGAAGCGAGTAGACGAGAATTTTCTCCAAGCCCTGCCAAAGTTTTAAAGGAGTAATTCACAATCGTGGAGGGACAATAACAATGGGAATCAGTAGCAACGACATAGCACAAAGACTTTTGAGCGTACCTGGTATGAAAAGCCTGGTGCATTATTACTTAGAAGATGTTCCTGCAGAAGAGGCTCATGGGAAGAGTTGGCAGAAGATAGCGGTCAGTGCGGCCTACGACGATCACCATGCGTCAATCTCCAATGTATTTCATCGTCACGTGGATACTGATACCCTATACAGAGCAGATGGGGTTGACTGGCTCCTTCTGAAACATCTCGTTGTTGCATTTTCTCTTTATGAACTGGGCTCTATGGCCTACTCCTATAAGTGGTCAATTGCTCTTCTTGGGGTTGGGTTTGTCGCAGCGCGTCAGTTCAGATGGGTAGCTTCTCGATACCAAGAAAGTCATGCAAAGGGGAGAACATTAACCGAACTTGCAACAAGAGAGATGCAAGCATTTGGAAATGCACTTGTCAATGCTTCCAGTGCACCCTTAAAGCTTTGTGGTTATGGATTAGGTGCATTTGGCACTTCCCTGTATGGCGTTTATAATCCTAGAGAGGCTAGGGTCTATCTGTCTCGAATTGAAGAAAGATTCTATCCAAGGGCGCCTCATGAAGAGGGCTCTGAGGAGGAATCAACTCTTGGAGTAATGCCTGAGCAGCAGCAATCTGTTCGGCAGTGGTTAGGAGCAGTACTCCGTGGAGACGTTCTCATTTCTGATATGTTTAAACTCGGTCCTGTGGTGATCGCATCAGCTGAGGAAAGAGAGAGACTTCAGCACAGAAAATTTTCAGTTGGTGGTTCCGATGGTGAAAGAGCTTCGAGTCGTGGTTCAACTCCTCTATCTCCCCCTGACGGATCGGGGGGAGCCGGATCGGAGGATCGGCTGACTCCCGTACTAGAATAAGGCGGATGAAGCATCGTAAGAAATCCCTATCAATCGGCGGATAGCCGGGGGAGGGAAAGATGGCAATAGACATGATCAAAAGTGTAGGTGAGGTTCTTTCGCCCTGTTATGAGCGGTGCAAGCACTATGCTGGCATAGGCGTGTATTTTGCTGCTCGCCATTGGATTACCCCTTTTCCTGATCATCTGATTAGGGGGTCCAATTGGCACAAAGTTCAGATGCAATTAAGCTCGGGATATTCCCGTAATATGCTTAGACATATTCCATCGAATTCCCTCTATAAACAGATCTCTCCAGATTGGCTTGGTGTCAGGCATTTGGGGATGGTAGCATCTATCATTCCTCTCTCTCTTGCCTCTTGTGCGAGGTCGGTTCTTTCGTCGGCGATGCTTATCATTTCAAAAACTTGGACTATTGGAGAAGGGTATTGGGTGAATAGAAACAATGAAAATTTTTCACTGTCAATCTATTTGAAAAACTCAGGGAATGATTACCTTCCATGTGCAGAGCAATTTGGAGAGGGACTGATGTTCTTGGTGAATGGTGTTGGAATATTTGGAGTTTCTTCCTACGGTATTTATAATCCTCCTAAAGCACTTTCTTTGCTGAATTCTTGGGAGAATTATTGCTTTAAGGGGATTCAGAAAAACTCTAAGATCGATAACTCTACTGTTTTCAAAATTGCTAATGGTGTCACTAAGGGTCATATACGACCCTCGCAACTCTTCGGTATGCAGGCATTGGGAACCTATGACCCAGAAAATGACGTATCGTCTAGAGAAGAGTTGCCAGTAGTGGAAGATGCTCGAGTACGTGCGATTCGAAGTCCGAGAAGGCTTTCTGTGGTGGGTGACGCTATAGTGGCCATAGGAGAAAATCAAATCGAAAGAAGTGCTGCAGGCACAGATCGTCGTCTGTCAATGGCAAGGGTTTTACTGCACAGTTTAGATGAGACATCAACTGACACAGGTGGTGAGTCATCACCAGGGGCAGGAGTTTGGTCCTCAAGAGTGGATAAACAAGTAGTGAGGAGCGATGCTGATGACGACGAACCTGGTTCCCCGCCTGCTTCTGTTCTTATAAGCGAACCGAGCTCTCCGGCTCCCCCAGGGGAGCCCCCATCGGGAGCTAGCTCTCTTCTGGAAGGGAGCTATGTTCGATTATAGTGATCGGACGGACCTCGACCTGCGACTCAGCGATCACAACGCGCTTCCCATCAATCTCGATAAGATAGAGCACAGACTTCGCACTTAACGGGCGCCGTTCAATCACCTTGATCGACCTCCCATAGTTCATCTGCTTCATCTTTCCTTGTGAGACCCTTCGGAGCATCCACACCGAGATCACAATCAGAGCGATTAGACCCAGGAGGGTGAACATCATCTTGAGAAAGGCTCCCTTGTAGGTGATGGGGGCCTCTCCCACATCAAAGAGATCCCCTCCATTTTCTGTCTGTTCTACAGTCTGGTCTGGCTTGGCTTCTGGTTGTGAGAAGCTTTGCGTCGAGACTGTAAGAAAAAGAAGACAAAAGATCGAAAAGAAAAATTTTACCATAACTGTACCCTCTTTACTTGAGTCTGCAAAGGGTTCTCTTTTTTTGCAAGAACAGCGATAATTGTGTCCTATGCATTTTCGTGGAATTTTAGCACTTGATATCGATGGGACTTTAACCCATAGGCTCGATTGGATAGACCCCAAAGTTGTAGAGGCTTTGACCAGGTATGCAAAAGAAGGATGGACCATTGCCTTCATCACCGGGAGGGCCTTCTCCTTTGTTGAGAAGAAGATTTTAGGTTTTTTCCCTTTTCCCTATCTATTGGGAGTGCAAAATGGGGCGGATATCCTCTCGATGCCAGAAAAAAAGCTCCTCAACCGGAGCTATTTCAGTGGAGACATCGTTCCACAAATCGATCGAGCCTATGAGGGACATCCGGGGGATTTTATCATTTATTCTGGATTGGACCTGGGGGATTTTTGCTATTTTCGCCCAGAGAGGTTCTCCAAGCAAGAACTCGATTATCTAAAAGTTCTCGAGGAGCTCGGTGGAGGACCTTGGAAGTCTTCAGATTTTTTCTTTGACTCTACCCAGCTGTTCCCTCAGATCAAATGCTTTGGTAAGAGAGCAATGATCCGCTCTTTATTTGAGGAGCTTGTCCTGAATGAGCAGATCGAAATCTGCATGCTTCGCGATCCGATTGACCCCTCTCTCTATTTAAACCTGATCACTAGCCCCAAAGCCAATAAAGGGGCAGCGATTCAATTTTTGCGAAGGGCTTGCAATGCCGATATTGTGATCGCTGCAGGTGATGATGGGAACGATTTAAAAATGCTGAGAGAGGCTGATGTCAGCATTGCTATCGAAACGGCCCCTGAAGAGGTCAAGGAATCGGCTGATCTCATAGCTAAGAGGCCACGCGAACTCGGGATTCTTCCGGCTCTAGAGGAGGCCATCCGCCTTGCAAACCGCTAATTGGGCCCTTCAAGCGGGCCGATCTCTTCAAAGAAAACAGACGGGGTTTGTTCATTATTGCGCGCAAAGCGAGGATGGGATTAGCCACGATACGATTCCCGTTCTAGAGAATGCTCTTTTTGCTCTTGCTCTTTTCCGGACTCGTCTTGCTGATAACGTCCTTGAGGGAAAAGCCCTTCTCGAGAGACTCCTGCCATTCGAGGTGGAGGGGAATTTTCCTGTCTATCTCCATGAATTCCCGCAAATGCATGACCCCTTTCTTCATCTCCGCCTTCTGCCGGTCCTCTTTTGGGTGCGCAGTGACTTTGCTCATGTGATCGGAGATCTTAAAGAGAGGCTCGATGGGTGCATGGAGGGGATCCTTCAAAGAGCGCAAGAGCAATCTCTTCCTAGATGGGCTGCCTATCGATGTCTTGCATTCGAGGGGAAACTGGGGCCAACTCCTCAAGGGCTCTTTGAGTGGGGTGAGGCCCTGATTTCTCTGCAGATCGCTGAAAAGCGGGGACTTGCCATCGAGGAGGAAATTGCTAAGGCCTACGCAGAGTGGCATCCGGATTTGCATCTTTACACAGGGCCTGCTCTTCGTCGCCACCAGAGGGGCTCTGAGCCAGACCTTAGTTTGTTTGACCTCTTTCTTTCCGAGTGGCAAAAAGACTTTCCCATGAGGGGCTCTGAGATCGCTCCTCTCCATCTTCGAGGCGCTTTGATCCGTCCTCTTTCTTTTACCCCAAAGATCGAATCAAAACCTTTGCCCTACATTCACTTTGATGAGGCAGAGGAGTGCCCTCTTTTTATCGGTTGGAAAGGAGAGAGGAGTGTGCATACTTTTGCCCTTGCTAAACGGCACTTAAGCGTGGAAGGGAGCGTTGAAGAGATAGTTCTCACCTTTCCAGAAGAGAGACCTGACACCGATGAAAAGAGGCTAGAGATCAACTTTTTTCTCGATCACCATCCCGATCACGAGATTTTTGTTCAGGGGGCCAAGGCAACGACTTTTCAGATGGGAGACGAAGTGGAAATCCGCTCTGATGGAGCAAAAATTCTTCTCTCTTTCTCAGGCGAAGGGGGAAAATTCTTCGGTCATATTCTAAGGGGGAATCGTCCTTCCCAGCACTGCTGCACTGGGAAAAGGGAGTTTGCTGCCTATGATTGGAGAATTGCCATTCGCACGGTCTCAAGAGAAAAGAATGCAATTATGCGTGTGCAGGTTCATCTGCAGCAAGAGCCGGAGAGTCAACCGCTACACCCATCGCATGCATCCCATTATCCACATAAAGAATTGTCCCCGTAACGGCTGCTGATCGATCTGAGGAGAGGAAGAGGGCAGCTGCCCCTACATCTTCTGCGGCCATTTCTCTTTGCAGAGGGGCATTGGCATGAGAGTAGTCGATCATCTTATCGATGAAACCGATCGCGCGAGCTGCGCGACTGCGCAGGGGACCAGCGGAGATTGTATTGATACGGATACCCCATCTCCTTCCTGCTTCAAATGCTAGGGTGCGCGTATCGCTCTCGAGCGCTGCTTTGGCAGAGCTCATCCCCCCACCATAGCCTGGAACTGCCCGCTCAGAAGCCATGTAAGTGAGAGAGAGGACAGAGCCTCCCTTCTGTATTAAGGGTCCGAAATGAGCAATCAAACTGACGAGAGAGTAGCTCGAAGAGCTAAGAGCAGCGAGGTAGCCAGAGCGAGAGGTGTCCAGTAGGGGTTTTTTTACCTCAGGAGCATTAGCCAGAGAATGGACCAGAACATCGATGGTCCCATACTCTTTTTCAACTAGCTGCGCCACTTCTGAGATGGTGTAGTTAGGGGCTGCTTGATAACGCTTGTTTTCTCGGATTTCTTGAGGGACATCTTCCGGCTGATCAAAGGTCGCGTCGAGCGGGTAGATCCTTGCTATCTCCATCAAACTCCCATCTGAGAGCTTGCGAGACTCATCGAATTTCCCTGACTGAAGTGAAGTAGTAAAAATCTTTAGGATGGGAGTCCAGGTCCCGATGAGGATTTCACAACCTTCTTCTGCTAAGGCTTTTGCTATGGCCCAGCCATACCCCTGGTCGTCGCCAACACCTGCGATAAAGGCCCGTTTGCCTTGCATAGATCCTTTTGTCATAACCCCTCCAAAAGATTTATTCATTAGAGGGGTATTATACCACAAATCGAGCGGTTTGTCTAACTGGCTAGATTTTTGTGGCGTTCAACATAAGACGCCGCCATCCTTCCGCTGTTAAAACTTTTTGGAAAGCGGTTTTTCTGCCGAGAGTGCGGGCTGTTTTTCTGCGAGTTGCTACTTTTGAGGTCCTTTTTCTCGCCACTTTTCGAGCCGCTGCCTTCTTGGGAGCTGCCTTTTTTCTCGCTGCGGTCTTTTTCTCTGCTTTTTTCGGGGCTGCAGCTTTTTTTCTTACGACTTTTTTCTTAGCAGCGGGCTTTCTTGCAGTAGCCTTTTTTCTCACAATTTTCTTTTTAGCGGCCGGTTTTCTTGCCGCCGTCTTCTTTTTCGCCACTTTTCGGGGCTTTGCTTTTTTTCTAGTTGCCATTAGATCGTCTCCTGCGAAAATTTCTTAAATCACAAACCATTAAACACTTGCGCTGCCATCTCCCTCTTTTGCCTAGTTTCCTTAATTCGCTAACGCTCACGGAGTAGGGGAGTTGCAACTGCGTCTATAGAATTTACTGTAGAGCAGCTTTTTTGTCTTGTCAACCTTTTTTATTATAATAGTAGAATTAATTTGACAATTAAAGCTTTTTATATTAAGATTTAATTAAGTATAGAAAAAGCAACTTAATTAGTAATATATTATGTCAGCATTCAGTCCTCATCTAAAATCTATGGAACCAATCGACCTAAATAATTGGCTCATGTTCTTTGCTGCCAAACATGGCAATGCCAAGGGAATTGGGCGTCTTTTCAAACAAGGAGTCAATCTCGATCAGAGAGATACAGACGGTAGTACCCCTTTGTTCTATGCTGTTTGGTTTAAAAATTTCGCTGCAGCAGATGCCCTTCTGACTCTGGGCGCTAAAGTGAACGTCTATGACGAGAATAAAGAGTCTCCGCTTTTCGTTGCATGTGCAAAAGGATCTAAGGCTATTGCTGAATTGCTCTTAGCTAGAGGAGCCAAGCCTCGTACGAGTGAAGAGGCGCAGTATGCCACTGGATTTAGTTTGGGTGGTTTAGACTTTGCAGGATGTCTTGAAGAGGAGAATAGTCGAGCCTTCCTCAGTGCAAAAATCCTTGCTCATGCCTTAGATATCCGTGGGGATTTTACAATAGCCGGGCGCACACTCAATTTAGAGTGGTCTTATTCACCCTTGATGTTTTTACCTCTTGCAGAGTCGCTAGAAGAGTTGAGATCGACAGAAACCTTTGAGCGCTTTTCTCTTAAGGAACAGCAAAGACAAAAACTCCAAGATGCTCTTCTTCTCGCTTACAGCTCATCGATTACCTCAAAAGAGAGACTTGAAGTTATCCAAAATAGTGATATTGCATTTCTTTCTGGTGGTTGGACTGGACACATCATTACTCTCGCTTTTTTTGGAGAGTATATGGCTGTCTGTAATACTGGAGAAGGCGGTATTGAAAAAGGAAAGAAGACTATTGAGGTTTTTAAGATTGCGCGGTCTCGTTTAGATGCATCCCTTTTGGATGAGATCAAAGCCATGAAATCTGCAAGTTACGAGGAAGGGGTTGACTACTTCTACAACAAGCTCCCAGGGGTTTTATCTCCACATGAGAATGAAATCGTAAAAGATGAGAACTGCCTTCTGTATGAAGAACTCTCACCTCTTCAGCAAACTGTGAGCAATTGCGCATTCGCGAGTAAGGAAGCGGCTTTACGGGTTGCTTGGGCTGCGATTCAAAATGTAGAACCTTCTGAAAAGCTCATTAATAAATGGAAATTGGAAGGGGACGCCTTTCGTGCTTTTTCATCGCAATACTTGTGGAAAACCCATTCGAAGAATCTAGAAGAAGCAGGAATGAATTATGTTACATTGAGGAGATTCAACGCGGGCTTTCATTCTGTGCGCTATCTCCTCGAACAGAGACTGCACAAAGCTTGTAAGAAGGGATGGGCGAATAGGATTGAGACTTTACTTGCTCTTGGAGGTGATCCTAATTGGAAGGATTCTCTGGGTCGTACAGCTCTTCATTGGGCAGCAATGAGAAATGACCCCGCAATTGCTGAGACTCTCTTGAATGCAAATGGGGATCTCTCTACACGGGATAATATTGGGCAGACTCCACTTCATCTTGCTGCAGGAAATGTTAAAGGCAAGGACATGGTTGCCTTGCTACTGAGATCTGGAGTCGAAATAAACGCTCAGGATCTTTCTGAGAATACACCTCTCGAATTGGCCCTTTCGCATGAGGCTTGGGACGTCGTGGACCTTCTTGAAGAACAAGGCGCCACTGATAAGGAAAATATTCAACACCAAAGCCCAAAACCGTTAGGCAAGAAGGAGTTTCCAGAGAGGGTTGTAATGAGCGGCCGTGTGGGGTACAATTCCCAACATGAAGTTCAATAAGCTTGATCCCTTTGAAAAACACTTTAAAGATTCTTTTCCCGATCATCTCTCTCCAGTCTATCTTGTGATCTGTCCTAAGGAGTCGGAAAGGAAAAAGATCCTCTTTTCTCTTTCCCGTCTTTTGGAGGCTGCATCTGATTATAGGAAGTGTTCTTTGATTAGCGATGCGCTTTTGCAGGTGAATGGAGGTTCCCTTTTTTCAGCGAGGGTCTCTGCTTTTTTTGATGGGGTGGAGCACCTCTCAAAGGATGAACTCGCTTCTCTCTGCCGATATGTTGCCAAGCCCAACCCGAGCGCGATCCTCATTCTTGGAGCGGGAAGTTCTAAAAACGTCTCCGAGCTCTACAAGAAAGGGCTCAAGGAGATGGTCCTTCTCGATCTCTCCAAAGAAAAGCCCTGGGAAGAAAAAGAGCGGTTTAAGAAATGGGCAGTTCAGCGTTTTTTGTCCGAGAAGAAGCAGATCACCCCAGCAGCACTGGAGCTCCTTTTGGGGAGTCTTCCTCCTAACCGCATCCTTATCGATCAGGAGATCGAGAAGCTCCTTTGCTATGTCGGAGAGGGAAAGGAGGTCAATGAGGGTCATATCCGAGCGATCGCAAGCTCTTTGCCAGAGGTGAATCTTTTTCAGGTCGCACAGCAGTTGATCTGGGGCAAGGGAGCTCAGCTACCAGAAGTGAATGACCTAAACCTCCTTCTCCCCCTGATTGGGATTCTTCGTTCTCAGTTGGAGATAGGGCTCAAACTCTCATGCCTGATCAGTCAGAGAGTTTCGAACGAGGAGATAGCCGGGCACTTTCCCAAGTTGTGGCCGAAGGCATTAGCGGGGTGCATCGATGGGACCAAAAAAAAAGGAGAGCCGTTCTTTATTGAAGGGCTAAAAGCTCTCTATACTCTTGAGTATGGGGTGAAGACCAGTGCTGCGAAGCCCCGTGTCCTGTTTTCTATGTTTCTCAGTAGGTTGGGGGCGTAAGCGATGAAAGGAGAGCTCCTACTTCTTCCCAACCTCTTGAACAAGGAAGCCCCCCATGAGCTCTTTCTCCCCAATAGTGTCGATCGGGCCATTGCCAAGATCGACGGGTTGATAGCGGAAAATGAAAGGGATGGGAGGCGATACCTCCAGCGCTTCACTTTTGATCGCGAGAGGACTTTTCGGGACCTTCCCATTTCCCTCTTCAATAAGCATCATCGGGAGGTAGAAGAGCTTCTCGCCCCTCTTGTTCAAGGAGAGAAATGGGGACTCGTTTCTGACGCGGGGCTCCCAATACTCGCCGATCCAGGCTACCAGCTCGTGAGTAGAGCGCGAGAACTGGGTATCATAGTCAAAGCATTTGTCGGCCCCTCATCTCTTGTCTTAGCGCTGATGCTCTCAGGTCTGCCCTCACAACACTTTTGCTTTCATGGGTATCTGCCGCGAAGACCAGAGCAAAGCCTCCAAGAACTGGAGATGCGCTCAAGAAAAGAGGGGAGTACCCACCTCTTCATAGAGGCTCCATTTCGGAACGATCGCCTTCTTTCTACTCTTCTTCACACCCTTTCTGATGAAACTCTTCTTTGCGTCGCATGGGACCTCACATTCCCGACTCAAGGGGTAGAGACCCATCCGGTTCATAGGTGGAGAAAACGCTCACTTCCGAGCATCGATAAAAAACCAGCGGTCTTTTTGTTTCATACGATCTCTGAGGCGACAAAGTCGTAAAAGAGAAGTCCCTTCTCGGTCAGTTTAAGTCTCCCTTCTTTTTCCTCTAGGTATTCTTCTTGTGTTAGCAGTAGCAAAGTCTCCTTTGTTTTTTCTGGGAGATCGTGCTTATCCATTTTAACTCCCTTGAGAAGTCGGAGCTCGACAGCGAGCAGTTCACAGACATTTTGTGGGTAAGAGAGCTTCTCGACAAAATCAATGGCCGATTTGCCAGAGCGGAGCGCTTTGGCATACCGGTTGAGATTGGCGCAGTTGGAAAAACGCTTTCCTGCGAAATAGCTAAACGCAGAGGGCCCCAGGCCAAAAAATGGACGTGCGGTCCAGTACCCCACATTGTGGCGAGAGAAATATCCCGGTTTGGCAAAAGCCGAGACCTCATACCGTTTCAGGCCGATCTGTTCTAGGTGGGATGTTGCCCTCTTGAGCATGTCTAGCCCTTCTTCAGCAGATGGCAAACTGAGATTCTTTCTGTTTTTGTAAAACGAAGTGTGCGGCTCGATTGTGAGGTTGTAGAGGGAGAGGTGGGTGATCGGGAGTTTTTCTAGCTGGTCGAGAGTCTTTTGAAAACTCTCTGGGGTCTGGCTTGGGAGTTCCATCATCAGATCGATGGAGAGGTTGTCGATCCCGGCTTTTTGGATCTGCTCGATTGCAAAGAGAGCCCCTGAACTGGAATGGGTCCGCCCAATGGTAATAAGGGAGTCGTCCACCAGTGACTGGACACCGAGACTGACCCGGTTGACCCCAACTGCGCGGTAACTATTCACAAGGGAGTGAGTGACGTTCTCAGGGTTCATCTCTAGAGTGATCTCACAGTCTTTGGTGAGGGAGGCGCTCGAAGAGATTTTCCTGAGGAGAGTATCAACCGCCTCGGCTCCGAAGAGGGACGGTGTTCCCCCGCCGAAGTAGATCGAGACGATCTCATATTCAGAGGTTTTTTCTGTGAGCCTCTCCCATTCCAGTAGAAGAGACTTTAAAAGAAGAGCGCGGTGCTCAGCTCGATCAGGGATCACATAGAAGTGGCAGTAGGGGCATTTGCGGGTGCAAAAGGGGATATGAAAATAGAGGCTAATTTCTTTAGCATCCATGCGAATTTTGTGGGAAAGTATAGGGGTATTGTCGATCTACCACTCGTCGGTATCGGGATCTTTGAGGATTCCCCGTTTCCAGCGATTCTTGTCGCTGAAGGGATCATCGTCGTCATCGTACACTTGTGAGGGAGTTTCGTCACCTCCTGGGCTCGTCTTCTCTTCCTCTCCGGTTGCTGTTTCTGCATTGAAGGATTCGGTCTCGGTGTCGAAACCTCCCCCTTCTGATGTCCCTTCGTTGGCCGCGGCCATCTCGGGCATGCTTTGGGGCTCTTGGTAGGCTGGGCGGGCGGTTCTTTTGGGAGGAGTGAACTCTTCAACCTCTCCACTTTCCTTTAGGAGTCTGAGGCGGTCCTTCTCTTCGACAATTCGTTGTTCGATCGCACCGATCTCTACTTTGTGTTTTTCTATATCCTTTTTAGGGACAAGACCGAGCTTGAGCCATTGCTGCAAGTCGGCTAGTTCGGTTTCTAACTTTTTTAGACGCTCACTTTTGAGATTCATTGATGGTCCTTAAATAGCTACCCGGCATAATCTACTCTAAATACTCTTTAATTCCTAGGGAATATCATCCCCAGAAAATAGAGCCCTATTTCTGATCAGTGTAGAAGAGGATCTTTGGTTTATTCTTTACTTATTCATATTCAACGATATGAAATGTAAAAGGAGAGCTCGAATCCGCTTCACTCTTCACTACATAAAGGAGGCTCTATTTTTTTTAAATAGTCCGAAATATTTTGTTTGGCTATGTGATTTTCTATGATATAAGACCAAAGTATGACCCAAGACTCTCCTACTTATGCCAACCTCGCAAACCTTCAACTGATTGAAGGCCTCTATGAAAAGTGGCTGAGTGATCCCACGAGCGTTGACTCTTCCTGGAAGAATTTTTTTGAGGGGATGCAATTTGCTTCAAAGCTCCCTCAGGCCCTTCCCCCTCGTAGAGAGAGTCTGGATCTTCGCAGCTTTAGCTTGATCAATGCTTATCGCATCTATGGCCACCTCTATGCGAACTGCAATGTTATTGCGACAGATCCCCCTTCTTTCCCAGAAGAGCTAAAACTAGAGAATTTTGCCCTCTCTGAAGAGGATTTAGAGAAGGAGTTTCCAGCGCATGGACTCTTCGAGAAAGAGACGGCTCCTTTAAAAGAGATTGTGGATGTACTCCAGAAGACCTACTGCCAGTCGGTAGGGATCGAGTATATGGATCTCGGCTCCGTTGCCATTGAACAATCCGTGCAGCAATCGATTGAGCCCTATTTTCCCTCACACCTTCAAAACGAAGACCGGATCGAGATCCTCAAACAGCTCGATCAAGCAGAGGGGTTCGAGACCTTTCTTCACACGAAATACGTTGGCCAAAAGCGCTTTTCCCTGGAAGGCGCAGAGACTCTTATCCCTCTCCTCCATGCGATCTTGGACAAGGCTGGCGAGGAAGGCGTTTCTGAAGGAATCATCTCGATGGCCCACAGAGGAAGACTCAATGTCCTCGCCAATATCATGGGTAAATCCTACTCCTATATTTTTGAAGAGTTTGAAGACTATTACACGCCCGATTTTTCCGAGTCTTCGGGGGATGTGAGTTATCACTTGGGGTTTTCCGGAATCTACAAAGGCAAAAATGGGAAAGAGATCCAGCTTTTCATGCCCTCCAATCCGAGCCATCTCGAGTCTAATGACCCAGTAGCCCTCGGCGCTGCGCGTGCTATCCAGGAGCAGAAAAAACAAGAGGCCAAGGCATTGCCCATTTTGATTCACGGGGATTCGGCGATTGCTGGTCAGGGGATTGTCTATGAGATCATGACCCTAAGCAAACTCAAGGGCTATAGCAATGGGGGAACGATCCATATTGTTGTGAACAATCAGATCGGATTCACCACCCTTCCCGGGGATTCCCGCTCTTCTCGCTACTGCACCGATATTGCCAAAGCCTTTGGTTCCCCTGTGCTTCACGTGAGTGCTGAGGACCCCGAAGGGTGTGTGGCTGCTGCCCGCCTCGCTACAGAGCTTAGGCAAAAGTTTGGCTGCGATGTCTTCATCGACCTGATGGGCTATCGAAAATATGGACACAACGAGTCGGATGAGCCCAGCTTCACCCAACCCCTCGAATACCAAATCATCCGCTCGAAAAAGAGCATCCGAACCCTGTATCGAGATCATCTTGTCTCAAGTGAAGTGCTTTCCTTAACTCAAGCAGAAGAGCTCGAAAAGAATTTTAAAGAGAATCTCAGCTCCCTTCTCGAGACAGTCAAGTCTGAGGGACCTTCAGAAGAGAAGCTCAAACCTCGAGAAGAGGGGAAAGACCTGCCAGCCCTTTTCGCCCCAGTGGACACGGCAGTTCCGCTTGATCGATTGATTCCACTTGGCAAAGCTCTTGCAACCCCTCCTAAAGACTTCAATCTCCACCCAAAAATCCTCCGTCTTCTTAAAGAGCGGGTTGGGATGATGGAGAAAGACCCTACAGAGCCTTCCATCGACTGGGGGATGGGTGAGATGCTCACCTATGCCACCCTCTGCACAGGGGGGATCCACGTCCGCCTCACAGGCCAAGATGTTCGTAGGGGAACCTTTTCTCACAGACATAGTGTTTATGTTGATCAGCTCACCTCAGCTCGGTTTTTCCCCCTCTCCCATCTCTCAGAAGATCAGGCCCCCTGTGATATCTTCAACTCCCCACTCTCCGAGTATGCTTGCTTGGGTTATGAGCTCGGTTACGACGTTCTCTACCCTCACTGCTTAGTCCTATGGGAAGCGCAGTTTGGAGATTTTGCCAATGGAGCGCAGATCATCATCGATCAGTACCTTGCGAGCCAAGAGATGAAGTGGGGACAGTCTAGCAACCTCACCCTCCTTCTTCCTCATGGTTCTGAGGGGATGGGCCCTGAGCACTCCTCAGCACGTATCGAGCGGTTTTTACAGATGTGCGCCGAAGAAAATATGATCATCGCGAATTGCACTACACCTGCGCAGCTCTTTCATTTCTTGCGCAGACAGGCCCTTCGAGAGATGGAAAAACCGGCCATTCTCTTTACTCCTAAGGGGACCCTCCGCCATCCCTTATGCAAAAGCCCCTTAGAGGCTTTTGCTAAAGGAGGATTTGAAGAAGTTTTGGATGACCCCAATGCGCCGCAGAGCCCAACAAGAGTTCTCTTTTGCAGTGGGAAATTCTACTACGACCTAGTCAAAGAGAAAGACGAGCAAGACCTCCTCATCAGAATTGAGCAGATCTACCCGCTGAATACAGAAAAACTAAAAAAAATCCTCTCCAACTATCCGCAGCTCACCTCTGCTTACTATGTACAAGAGGAGCACGAGAATATGGGGGCTTGGGCATTTCTAAAGCCCCACCTCGAAGAGGTGTTGCAGGGGAAAGTCCCCCTCTCCTATATCGGAAGGCCTTTGGCAGCCTCTCCCGCAGCGGGTTCTCATGCCCTATACAATCTCCAGCATGAAACGCTGCTTAAGCAACTCAAGGAAACAAGGAATCACTCATGAAGCTCGAAATTAAAGTCCCACCAGCTGGGGAATCGGTCACCGAGGCCACAATCAGTCAGATTCTCAAAGAGAGCGGTAGCTATGTCAAAACCGATGAGGAAATCCTCGAGCTCGAAACAGAAAAGGTCAATCAGGTCCTCTATTCACCTGGAGAGGGACTCCTCACCTTGACCGTCAAACTGGACGACGTGGTCAAGCCAGAACAGGTGATTGGATCGATCGATACTGATGCTAAGGCTCCGGCTGAAGAGGCTCCAGCTCCTAAAAAAGAAGCTCCGCCCCCTACTGAAGCCGCTCCACCCAAGAAAGAAGCCCCTCCCGCTACAAAAGCTGCACCACCGCCCAAGGAAGAAGGCCCTCCAGCACGGAAGATGCCTGAAGAAGCCCTCAGAGAAATCGCCGAGCCAAAAGCTCCTGAGCTCACTCCCGCACCTCCTCCAGAAGAAGGGGTTCCCACAACAAGAAAAAGAATGAGCGGTCTACGCAAGACCATCGCCAAGCGCCTCGTTGCCGCAAAAAATCAGACGGCCATGCTCACCACCTTCAACGAAGTGGATATGTCGAATATCATGGAGATCCGCTCCCGCGAGCAGGAAGGATTCATGAAGCGCAATGGCGTCAAGCTCGGCTTCATGTCCTTTTTCGTTAAGGCCACGGTCGCTGCACTGAAAGAGTTCCCCGATATCAACTCCTTCATCGACGGGGATGAGATCGTCACCTTTGATTCTCATAACATTTGCATCGCTGTTTCCACAGAGAAGGGGCTCATGGTCCCTGTCATTCGAGACTGCGATGAAAAGAGCTTCGGACAGATCGAGCAGGACATTGCAGGCTTTGCTGTAAGAGCCAGAGAAGGGACCATCTCCATCGAAGACATGCGTGGGGGGAGTTTCACCATCACCAACGGGGGAGTCTTTGGTTCGATGCTCTCTACACCTATCCTCAACCCGCCTCAAAGTGGGATTTTAGGCATGCACACAATCGTTAAACGCCCCGTCGTCGTTGGGAATGAGGTGACTATCCGTCCCATCATGTATCTCGCTCTTAGCTATGACCATCGCATTGTTGATGGAAGAGAAGCGATCCAGTTCCTCGTCCATATGAAGAACAACCTCGAAGAGCCCACTCGGATGCTCATCGACTTATAAGGAATCGATTTATGGCAGAGAAATTCGATGTAGTCGTCATTGGAAGTGGCCCAGGGGGGTATGTGGCAGCGATCCGCGCTGCCCAGCTCGGTCTGAAAACCGCCTGTGTAGAAAAATCCGCCCTCGGAGGGACCTGCCTGAACATCGGATGTATCCCCTCAAAAGCACTCCTCCATTCTTCTGAGCTCTATGCCAAACTTAGCTATCACTATCCCCAGCACGGGATCACTGTAGAAAAAGCCCACTTTGATTTCGATAAAATGATGGAGCGCAAAAGAAACGTTGTCTCCACATTCAATCAGGGGATCGGGGACCTCTTTAAAAAGAACAAAATCGCCCATTTTCAGGGGATTGGCCACTTGCGCTCTCCCACTCAAATTGAAGTGCGGGGAGACAAGAATATCCAACTAGAAACCTCTAATTGCATCCTCGCTACCGGCTCAGAACCCATGGCCCTCCCTTTTCTACCCATAGACGAAAAAAGAGTCATCACCTCTACAGGGGCCCTCTCTTTAGAATCTGTCCCCAAAAGGCTCCTCGTCATTGGCGCCGGCGTGATCGGTGTAGAGCTCGGCTCTGTCTACAATCGCCTTGGCAGCGAAGTGACCTTCGTCGAGTTCCTCTCCAAAATCTGCCCGACGATGGATGAGGCCATCTCGAAACAGTTCCAAAAGATTCTAGAAAAACAGGGGATGCGCTTCCACCTCTCCACCAAAGTGACCGGAGCGAATACCGATCAATCGCCCATCACCATCTTGGCTGAAGAAGAAGGTAAAGAAATCTCCTTTGAAGCTGATGTGGTTCTTTGTTGCATTGGCCGCAAACCCCACACGTTGGACCTTGGCCTCGAAAATGTCGGCATCACTCTCGATCCCAAAGGATTCATTCCCATCAATAGCCGTTTCCAGACCTCCGTTCCGACGATTTATGCCCTTGGGGATATCGTCGATGGACCGATGCTCGCTCATAAAGCTTCCGAAGAAGGGGTAGCTGTCGCTGAGGTCATCGCAGGGGAAAATCCCTCGATCGACTACCTCTCGATCCCCAATGTCGTCTACACAGACCCCGAGGTTGCTGCCGTTGGCCTCACCGAGCAGGAAGCCAAGACCCATGGCTTCTCTGTCAAAACGGGAACCTTTCCCTTTTCGATCAATTCAAGGGCTCAGTGCACAGCAGAGCAAGAAGGGCTCGTCAAAATCGTCTCCGACGAAAAAACTGATACCATTCTGGGGATTCATATTCTAGGGGCTCATGCCTCAGAGATCATTGCAGAAGCAGTCGTAGCGATAGAGAAGCGGGTGAAAACTCTCGAGCTTGCCAACATGCCCCATGCGCATCCTACTCTATCTGAGGCAGTAAAGGAAGCTGCTCTCGCAGTCCATCGAAGAGCTCTTCATAAGTAGCTTAAGTGCTTAGTACTTAGTGTAAAAAGATTTCACAAGGAAATGATTTCAGATTTTTTTGTCAGGCAAAGGGCGGAGATCGAAGCTAACTTGATGAAAGTTATCGAGATCGAGCCGCATTGCCTGGCGGGAAAAGATGGTGTCAGGTTCTCTGAAAACCTTTTTTTACTAAGTACTTAATAAGACTGGGATTTGCCGCAGCCGCAGGAGCCTTTGACGTTTGGATTGGTGATCTTAAAGCCAGAGTTATTAAGTCCATCCAGGTAGTCGATCTCACATCCAAGTAGCCGAGAGACAGCCCCCTTGTTGACGTGGATATCGATCCCATTGGAAGAAAAGACCTTATCGTCTTTCTTTGGCTCTTTAGAGAAATCGAGGACATATTCAAAGCCGCTGCATCCAGCTGCCTTGTCTCCAAAACGCAGAGACCAGTCCGCCTTGCCATCTTCCTTGAGGATCTCCTTAAACTTATCCGCAGCACGCTTGGTTAAATTGATCGATTTGTTATCGATCTTCTCAGCGAGGATGCCATTTAATGAAATGACGAGCTTGTCGATCTCCTCTTCTGAATAGCCGTGTCCGAGCATCCCTGTTTCTAGGGTCTCCCAAGTCGCTGCTTGGCATCCGACACAGTGAAGGCCGGTATTGGTGAGCTCTTGGGCGAGCTTTTGGGCTTTTTGGGGGAAATTTGAGAAAATGTCCTCAATGGTCATTCCTCTTGAAATTGTATCTTGCTTAGCCATAAATTCTTACCTCAAAAAATGATTTTTACAGAGCCCGATTTGATTTTACATTGACAGCCGAGCCGTTCATTGTCTAGTTCCCCAAGAAAATCTTCCTCTTCCTGGGTGAATTCTGAGAGATTTTCCATCCCTTCCGCGATCTCGATCACACAGGTGCCGCAGATTCCTTCGGTGCAAGCAAAGGGGACTCCAGCCTCCTCACACTGCTCCGCAATGGGGCTCCCATCCTCGAGCTCTTGCTCCTCACCTGTATCAGCAAATATCAGCTTAGCCATAAACGCCTAGGATAGTCGATCTTCTCATAAAATCGCAAGGGGTTAAGTAAAATATTCTTTTTACCTCCCTTTCACTATCAATGGCTTATGGCTTTATTGTATAAAATTTATAATTAAGCTTGTAATTAAGGTTTTATTAACATATAATTAAACATATAAATCGCAAAAAGCGAACAATACTAAATAATAAACCTAAAAAGGAGAAATTATTATGACGATGATAAACACAAAACATGATCCCGTTATTTTTGCCAGCGCTCCGGTAAAAAGTGCAATGCCTGAAAAGGGTGCAAAACTTGATGCAAGTGCAGCTGAAAGTATCGTAGGTCCTGATGGAGAAACGATTATGCTGGCGTCAGTGACTGAAGCGTTTGCTGATACTTTTGCTCCGGAAACTGCCCTAGAAGAGGGATTTGCGGATGCACCTAAGGCATCTCTTGCAGATAGACTTGTAGGTGCGAAAACCAACCTGAAGCATGTTGCGATGGTAGCTCGCTCTGAACAAAGTGATATTAGAGGTATAAACAAAACAGCCCTTGAAAATGTTGTTTTAAAGCCTGTGGAATCCGAAGGTGAAACTATAGGAAGTTACTTTAATAGTCAGAAGACCCAAAACTTAGCTATGAGCCGAATGCTTTATAAAAGAAACAAGATGATGAAGACTTTTGGTGAGTATACATTTGCTATTACTCCCGGTAAAGGACCTCGTTTTGTAAACAGAAACTTGAGCAAAGCTGCAGTTTCAACAGCGAAGTTTTTGGAGAAAAAAGTAGCTCCGATTATTTCTTCGGCTCCTCAAGTGAGGATCCCAGAAAATAAAATTGGAAGTATTGCAGCTAAAGGCTTCAATATGCTGAGCATGCTTTCAGGAAAAGTAGCTAAGCAGACGCAGGACAAAGTCCGTGGAGCACTTCTTCCAGTTCTCGGTCGTCTGTTTTCAGTCATTCGTATGCCCAACGTTGGTCGAGTGCTGACAGATGTTATAGCAAGTACCTTTGCAGCTGTTGCTAGAGTTGTGACAGTAGTCGGTGCAGTAGTTCTTCCATTTGCGGCAGTAGCTGGTGCAGCCTTCGGTATTGTTACAGCAGTCATGGCATTTCCGGTAATAACTGGAATCGCTCTTGGCGCTTTAGCAACAATTGGCGTTCTAGCAGCTGGTGGTAAGTTTGTCTATGACAAGCTTAAGAGCAGAGGTAGAGCAGCTGAAGAACAAAGAGATCTGATGGCAACATTGACACAAGCTGTTAGAGATTTAACAGCTGAAGTTAGTGGTTTGAAAGACAATGTATCAGTATTGACGGCTAAAAATGCTCATATCGAACTGATACTTAAGAAGCGTTCAGGATCACAAACAACAATGTCAACCACGGCATCAGTATTAAGTTGGCTTAACCCATTATCTTATCTTTCTGCTTCTAAAGGAGAAAATACTTTGCAGTTAAGTTTAGCAGATATGGTGATGTAATGATATCTGTAGAAATGAAAGCTTGAATTCAAGCTGAATTTCTTCCAAATAACCTAAGCATGAGGGCTTTGCCCTCATGCTTTTTTTTGTGTTCATTCCTTGGGAATACTTTCTCTGGACTTGATGCTTCGCTTATCCTTGCATCGGCAGGCATTCCATCGCCAGAACAAGAGATCCTCCTTATTTGGCGGGTTGTTCCTTAAATTAGCGTCATTTATGGGCAGCAGAACTGCGCCTCATCGAACCGATTGCCATCTATTCTATCCTTATCATTAGAGAGATTCTCTTTTGAGGATGCCCCCCCTCCCTCTTTCCTTGAGCTATTAACAATATGCGAATAGAGCCGTTTTATAGGGCCTTCTGGGGAATTTCTCTGCCTCAACAAAGCCGAAGATGGCGTCCTGCTGATTCAACCGGTGCTTGTTTGTGTAAAACCCATTGAATATGAGTAGCTTGCTGGTAAATCTCCAAGTGGCCTCTATCCTGAGAGTCAATATATGGGTGGCTTATTATTTTTTCTCTATATCTTAATCTTTTGTTTACAATTAAGTTAAAATTTACTATAATTTAGTTATATAAAATGAAGGGGAATAATATGAATAATACCAAGCAGCTTTATAGAAAAATAGCCGGATTAGAGAGTCGATTGGACCAGTATGAGTCTGAGTTTACCTATCTCGATATTCTTTTAAGAGACTGTGGATTTCCTGAAGGGTTGAACACGTTAAAGACGACGATCCAAGAATTGCTCAAGGAAGCAAATGATCCTTCTCAGCTTCCCATCGATGAGGATGATTTTCCAACTCAGACACTCGATCCGTTTGCATAAAAAAAGCCTGAGGGGGAGCCCCTCAGGCTTAGAGATTTCATGAGAATGAGATCTTCAGTTTAGCCAGTAATAGCGCTCATCCATGAACGATTAGCGGCGATTTCGAGATCAGATACTCTTTCATTAAGATTTCCAACAACGATTCCTTGACGATCCATTCTACTTTCTAGAGCTTCGTCTGCTTTCGCTTGACTCTGGAGTGCTGTAGCATGCGCTTTGCCTTGCTCGCGGACGTCATTTTTCGTCTGGTGAGCTTTATTGGCTAGATGAGCAACTTGCGCTTGTAGTGCTACGAGCATAACAGCTCCAGCTACGGCGACACCAGCTAGGGGACTTGCTTTAGCAAGTGCGTAAAACCCTAGACCAGCGGCTGTTGCACCAGCAGCAACGGCAGCGTAAGGAACAACGTGAGCTAGCTGAGAAAGAGCTGTGAAGACTCCTCTAACTGCGAATCCAACTGAAAGAGCTACAGCTTCTCTAAGAGCTGCTCCAACATTGAAGAAGCTGAGGGGGGTCAGTGCTAAGCGAACCGCTTTGTATGAAAAGTAACCCGCTTTGCGAGAGAGGGATTCTCCCTTCGTGACAATAGTCTCGTGGACTCTAGCCATGGCGTTTCTTGCTTTAAGATAAGACACTCTAGAATCTGTATCAGACACTCTTGGCTGAATTTTAGCGATGCTGAATTCAGACATTTTGGCATAAGAACCATTGAGTTTGTTCTCTGCAACTGATTCCATGCTGGTCACAGCATTGCCAACAGCTGAATTTGCTCGGCTTGCAGTATCGGTTACTTTGCTTGCCCCTTTGCTAGCAGCGCCTGCTACGCTGGCTGCTGCTCCTACTACACGGCTATATGCGTGTGTAGCAAATGAGTTTTGAATTGTTACTTCAGACATTTTTCCTCCAAATAATTACTACTAAATTTTGTGTTTAGTATGCTTAAACAGCGTTTTTGCTGTGTTAATAATAGTATTATACAATTAATCAAAGCAAATAATCAATGGTTTATTTTCCTAACCTTTACTTTTTCTTAAACTTATATACAAAAAAATATAATTATAGATGAATTTAGATAGGCTTATTTTTCATTAGCAATTGCGTCTATGGAAGCATGATGTTAGATTTTTTTTGAAACGATTGCATTTAAGAGGGGAAGAGGGTATTTCGGGAGATATGAATAAAGAGATGATACCCGATGAGGGGGGCCCTTTCCGGTCGATTCTGCTTTTTGGTCCTCCAGGGGCAGGAAAAGGGACCCTCGGAAAATTTTTGAGTAGTGCGGGCAATCACTACCATTTGTCTTCAGGGGATATCTTTAGAGGGCTCTCTCCTGAGTCTGAGGCGGGAAAGATCTTTCATCAGTATGCCGGGGAGGGGAAGCTCGTTCCCGATGAGGTGACGATTCAGATTTGGCGCCACTATGTCGGAGGGCTCATTGCGACAAATTGCTATTTTCCAGAGAAACAGTTTCTTTTACTTGATGGGATCCCGAGAACGAAGGCTCAAGTGGAGCTGATCGATCCTCAGATAGAGCTCATGCAAATCATTTCTTTAGAAATGCCCAATGCAGAGGGGCTATTGGATCGATTGCGGCGGCGGGCTTTGATTGAGAGGAGGGCGGATGATTTTGATGAAGGGGTCTTGCGCTCTCGGATGCGGGTCTATGAAGAGGAGACGGCAAAAGTGATCAATTCCTATCCAAAGGAGCTCGTTTCTCGTTTCAATGCCGATCAGCCCCCTTTAGATGTTCTCAGAGACGTTCTCGTGTCTCTTTCTGATCTATTGACGCATTCTTCTTAGGCGAAGGCAGTATTATGGATCGTCTTGTAGGTAAGCCAGGTACTTGCTGCTATTGGAGCGATACTTCCCGTCCAAATGGCGACGCGTCCAACTAGGTGCTTTGCCTTGTCTTTAGTTGAGAGGTTGGAAGGAGGGAAGAAGGGGAGATAGGCATTTTTTGCATATATTTTCGCACTATTGAGGCCATTTTTTGCCATTTCGAAGAAGTTGAAGGCCTTCTCCACATTTTCTGTCAGCATTTCTTGGGTCCTTTCAAAGGTTATAGCGCTATGTTCGAGGATTTCATTGCTTGTCTCGATGTTGATATTGGTTCGCCTGACCCCTTCGATGAGCTTATAGATTAGAAGGGTCTGTATGATGAGAATCGAACCGGCAATAAAGGCGATTAAAGCCTCAGGAGAGGTGTAGAAAAGATAGCTCATGGTACTAAAGAGTCCACTTCCTAGGAGATAGGGGAGGATATGGAGGATTTGGAGGGCTAGAAAGGTCACGAGACGGATTAAATTCGCCAGTTTCTGGGAAATATGCTTCTGGAGGGTTTCTCCTAGGTGACAGAAGGTTACTGGGGTTAATACCCATTTTATTGCTACCTCAGTCCCTTTTTCAATGTGGCCGGACCATTCTGAACTCTTTTTAATGAAGAGGGTGTGGTTGTAATAGAGCCCGCTTACGATCCTAGAGAGCATTTCTCTTGGGTTGAGGCTGTCATCAGGATCATCCCTTTTTTCTATAGGCAAACTGCCCAATCGGCTGATCTCTTTGCTTGTACTTGTTAAGGGATTTACGGGCATAAAAGCATTCCTTTGGTGTTCTTGGTTCTATTGTACCTAAATCGGCTGTTTTCTTTAAGATAATGAATTCTCTCGATACGGTTTTTCGGGAATATTTTGAGGAAATAGGCTTTTTATCTCAATCATTTCCTATAATTTAATTTTTAATTTACTGTTTATCAAATCTTTACATAAAGTAATGCGTATGGTATAATAAAAGCATAATAAAGGATAACTATGTCAACAGTAATTAAAAGAGAATCTATTCCTCTTGGAGTATTTATTCCGAGAGAAGGGAAGGAGGGAACCTCCATTCCTAAGGATCTTTTGCAAAAAACAATTTTTGCAAAGGGACCTCTTGTCCCTGAAAAGGGAGATCCACTCTTTTCTGGTATTTCTACTGGATCGATTTCTCTTGCATCTGATTGTTACTCGATCATTCGAGCTGCCCAAGATCTTTTTTTGGGATGGCTCCAGCAAAACCCGACGAGTTCTCTCTTTTGGCTCAAGAAAGCCCTATTAGGAAAAGATAGTGAGCTGAGAGCCCATATTTGGGGAATGGGATCGGGGATCAATGCTGTCATTGGTGCTGCCAAATTGAAGCAGGACTTGGATAACATTGCGGTTGCCGATGCCATTGAAGATCGTCGGGGTGCGCTCCTTGGACGAGTGTCGATGATGAAAAGTGGAGCATTGATCGGGGCCGGCTTGAGTTTTGTCACTTTTCGTCCTCTAGCGCTCATAGCTAAGCTTAAAGGTATCGAGGTATCGGGACTTCGTTCTCCTACGTTATTCGGAAGGGTGACTTATGGACTCCTCACTGCTGGAATGGTCTTCTATACGCTCTTTTTCTTTTTGATCTCAGCGGTTTTTGGAATGCAGGCCTATGATGGATTCTCTTTTAAGAAAGAGCTAGAGGCGGCCCAAACGCTGGAAGAGAAGCTCTCTCTATTACAGGGTAAATGCACGGTTGATCCCCTTAAAGCTTACGAGAGTTTGGTGAACAAGCATATGCTGCGTCTAGCTGGCGGAGATGATGCTGAAAAAAAAGCCAATGCAGCGGCTACAGAAGAGCTTGTCGAAGAAGCGTTTGCTTCGGGTAAAGCAGGGCTCCGAGAGCTCATCGCTGAACTTGGAATCGAAGGGGTCACTGAAGAGAAACTCCAGTCTGCCTTCTTAACAATCCTCTCGAAGGGAAGCTCAGGGACAAATGAAAAAGAGATCCTAGAGAAAGTTAGCCAAGAGCTCTTTGGTCTGGGCCTTCAGATGCGTGTGCAAAGGATCGAGAAGAAGAAGCAAGCTGAGCTCGACCGCATCCTTGGAAAAAGCGGAAAAGAGTCTATGGCCACTCTCAAATCCTCATCCAATCTTTTGGAACGGGTGCGAAAGGGAGACCAAGAAGCGATCGCGCTCGGTAAGAGTCTTGCTGAAAAGGTTCATGCATCGGCCTCTGATAAAATGAAGATCAATACTGCTGTATTAGGGGTCCTTATTTTGGGATGCGCAGTGATGCTTGCCTCATTCGCGGTCTTCACAGGAACGGCTCTGATGATCGCCTCGACAGTGGTGCTGATCTTTAGTATTTTGGTCACTGTTATCGATGCCTGTTCCATGATTCAAAGCGCTAATGAAGAGCTTCCTGCTTCGTATGATAAGGCGCTGCTCGCCGGTTCGACGACTCTGGCAGCTTGCTCGTTTACAGCCCTTCTTGCCCTCCACCTTAGTGGAGTGGTTACAATGGGGGTCATTCCTGCTGTATCCGCCCTCGTGATCCTCACCTTGTGGATCAGTCAGAATGAAGTGGCGCTTACTGTCATGAAAAGAAATGAACTACGGGATCTGGAAGAGAATCCTTCACTCGAGTCTTTTCTGAAGTTTTTTGAGAACGAGGAAGGAAAGGAGAAAGTGATGGAGATCTTCTGCAATCTTCCCGAAGAGTTGAAAGAGCTGATCCAAAGTGAGCTAGAGTCTCATAACAATGACTTAAAAGAGGCAGCACTCGCTGCGAAAGAGAAAGTTGAACTTCTTCGCAAGCAGCATCTTGAGCATCTTCGCGAGGAGCTCACTCCTCTCTTCATTGATCAAATTTAAGCCTTCTCATTAGAATGAGCCTGATGGAACAGGCTGTTGAGGACTTCCTTTTTTACTTAGCTTCGGAAAGAGGCCTTTCTAGAAATACCACCCTGGCCTATGGGCGGGATATTCGCTCTTTCCTTGAGGTGATGCAGGGCAGAGGGCTCAAGGGGTTCTCTGATGTGAAAGAAGAGGAGGTTCTCCTCTTTATTGCCACGCTCAAAAAGAAGGAACACGCGACTAGCTCTATCTACCGGGCTCTGATTGCTCTTAAGTCTCTCTTTCGGTTCTTGCGAAAAGAAGGGTACATTCCCTCCAAGCACACCCTTTATCTCGATACGCCGAAGATATGGCAACTCATTCCAGAGGTCCTGACAGAAAAAGAGGTGCAAGACCTTCTTCAAGCACCGAATACTGAGGAGAAGATTGGTGCAAGGGATCGGGCAATCCTCGAGGTGCTCTATGCCTGTGGCCTGCGGGTCTCTGAGGTATGTGGGCTCAATATTTCTGATGTGGATGATTCTTTTGTCCGGGTGATGGGCAAGGGGGGGAAGGAGAGGGTTGTCCCCATCGCTCCCTCAGCGATTGAATGGATCGATCACTACCTCCTCCTCTATCGAGGGGAGGTCACTAAAGGGGGTGAGGCTCTGTTTGTCTCTGCTAGGGGGAAGAGGATGGATCGTGTGGCTGTTTGGAATCGAGTGAAGGTCTATGCTAAAGGAGCGAGAATTGTCAAAACAATCTCCCCTCATACTCTGCGCCACTCGTTTGCTACCCATCTGCTGGAGAATGGAGCCGATCTTCGGGTGATCCAGGAGCTGCTTGGGCATGCGAGTGTGGCCACAACCGATCGGTACACTCATATCAGTCAGAAGCATTTGGTTGCGGCCTTTCTTAAGAATCATCCGAGACCATAGGCTGTCTGCGCTTTTGGCTTTTTTCAGACAGTTAAAGGGACAAACGATAGGAAGATTTGCTTTGTCGTGAATTTATTTCCTTGCCATTGGAAGAAGGGGAGTGCTAGGTGATGAACTGACAGCTCTGCGAGTACTGGATTTTTTTCGACTTGCCCTCCTTGGTGGTGGACTCTTCTTAAGGAGTTCTTGGTAACGCGCACCATTTGGAGGAGGAAAAAGTTCTATTGGGTCTTTATTTCCTTTAGACTCAGCAGAACGTCTTTTCCCTTTTACATGAGAGGGTCTACTCAAGGAATATGCTTCACACACCTGTCTCGCTTGGTTGTTGAGAGCAATCGATTTATTCTTATTCGGAAGCAAACACCCGTAATACCTTATATTTTTCCACTTCTGATTGGGAATGAAAAAAAAGCCATCCTCATGAAGTATATAAGAATGCTTTGCATGGGTTTGTGTTTTCCAAATTGTACAGTACAGGTACTGCATTATGGATTTGCGATCATTTGGATAGAATGTTCCATCAAATGTATATGCGGAATAGTTTTCGACTTTGTAGAGTTTCCCTGAGCATGCTGGTTTAGAGATATCCTTATAGCAAGTAGAGCTACAACACCAGAAAAGAAGGGGAATGCCGAGGATTGTTACTGCGCATCTACATGCCCGATCAGTAGAATCAAGCTGTTTGATATAGGTCACGCTTCGGGAATATTGGTTATTACGAGTATACCATATGCTCAGCTCTTTTGCCTCCCATCCTTCCTTCAAATTAGTTTTATGCGTATTGTTTTGATATATGTATGGAGGAAGGCTGATGGAGCTCATTGTTTACTCTCCTGATGTGGGCTTAGGACTTGGGGGATAGATATAGTTGTAGATAGCATCGACAATCATCTGAGCGGGATACATGAAGATGTTGAGGAGCACCGCCGAGGGGAATGAGACGGGAAAGCCGAATGCGGTTGCCATTCCAATGCCGACAATAGTGCTGATTAGGTAGCTCACGACGAAGATGTAGACTTTTGTCGGAGTGACATTCTCTTGAGTGAGGTGCTGCTTGACTCCTGGGGGGAGGAGCTCTTGCATAGCAGTTTGGACCCCGGCGAAGATTGCGGCCCCGAGCGGATGGGGCCCTAGGGGGAAGAGGAGCGCTGCAGAGAATCCATACCCACTTTTAAGAATTGCTCGTTTGGGGAGGGGATGGAGGCCTTCATGGAAACTTGAGAGGGTGTTGCTGATGGCTTGCATTCTCATTCCTCGATTTTTTTCATCAGTAGTTGGTTAACCAGATCGGGAGAGGCTTTTCCCCTTGTCTCTTTCATCACCTGTCCGACGAGGTAAGCGAGGGCTTTCGTCCGTCCCTTTTTGAAATCAACGATTGACTGGGGGTTGTTCTTGACTACCTCGTCGACGATGGGCTCGATGATTGCAGTATCATGGAGGGGCTGGTAGTCGGGGTTCTCCTGGACGATGGTTCTGCTATCTTTCTCTGGGTTTTTGAGCATGTCGTCGGCCACTTGTTTTGCAATGCGACCGGTGATGGTCCCCTCTTCGATCATCTGAATCAGATGGGCGACATTGTCGCTTTGAAGTTTTGACTGCTCGAGGGTGATTCCCTTTTCCTTCAGGCGACCAAGGAACTCGACGATGAGCCAGTTACAGAGGGCTCCTGGTTTTTTTATTTGGGGTAGAGCGGCTTCGAAAAAGTCTGAGGTATACTTGTCGTTGATGAGGATGGAGGCGCTATCAGGGGGAATGCCAAGGTCTTTGCAATAACGGGTAAATCGCTCATGGGGGAGTTCGGGGAGCTCTTTTTTTATTTTCTCTATCTCTTTTTCTGAGAGGACAAGAGGAGGGAGATCGGGCTCGTGGAAATAGCGGTAGTCAAGGGCCTCTTCTTTTCTTCTCATGAGGATGGTTTTTCTCGTATTCAGATCAAAGCGGTAGGTGCCCGGAAAAACCACTTTAGTGAATGGCTCATTGGGGTGGAGAGAGTAGGCGGCGACCTGGCGTCTGATCTCACTTTCTATCGCGAGCTGCATATTGTGGAAGGAGTTCATGTTTTTGATCTCAATTTTCGGCCGGAGCCCTTTTTCTCCATGGGGGCGGACGGAAACATTGACATCGATACGTAGGGAGCCCTCTTCCATGTTGCAGTTGGAGACGCCTAGATACTGTAAGATCGCTTTGACTGAGGTCGCATAGGCCGCAGCATCTTTGGGGGAGTGCATCATCGGTTCTGAGACGATTTCAATGAGGGGGATGCCAGCTCGGTTGTAGTCGACCCCTGCGAAGGAGCTGAAGTGTTTGAGCATTCCCGAGTCATCCTCGATATGGGCCTGGTGGACCGAAAAGTGTTTGGTGTGCCCCTCAACATCGCAAGTGATGACGCCCCCGCGGATGATGGGGTTATGGAACTGAGTGATCTGGAAGTTTCGAGGGTTATCGGGATAGAAGTAGGATTTGCGATCAAAGGTGCTTGTGCGGGAGACATCTGCACCGATGGCAAGACCAAATTGGATCGCCTTTTTCACTGCTTCTTTGTTGAGAACGGGAAGGGTTCCCGGCTGACCAGTGTCTACCTCGTCGATATTGGTGTTGGGCTCATCCCCAAAGTGGTTGAGTGAGCGGCTGAAGAGCTTCGATTTTGTGTTTAGCTGAGCGTGGATCTCAAGGCCGATCACCGGTTCCCAGAGCTCGTAGGCAATTTCACTCATTGCTTGCCTCCAAATCCTGGGGGATGACCCACAGGGTGTTCCATTCCATCGAGAAAGTATTTGGCGTAGCGGAGGACTGTGCTGTCATGGGTTTGTGGGCCGATGAGCTGGAGGCCATATGGCAGTCCCTCTTTGCTTTGTCCGCTTGGGACGGAGATCGCAGGGAGACCAGCGAGGGAGGGGCCTGTTGTATAGAGATCTTGGAGATACTCTTGGAGGGGATCACTCATCGCATCGAGAGGGAAGGCGACAGTTGGAGCGGTGGGCATGGCGATGATGTCACATTTTCCGAATGCCTCTTGCATTTGTCTGATGATGAGGGTGCGGACCTTTTGCGCTTTGGAGTAGTAGGCGTCTTGGAAACCAGAAGAAAGGGTGAAAGTTCCGAGGAGGATCCGGTTTTTGACCTCCCATCCAAATCCTTCTCTGCGTGATTCGTCGTATATCTCATCGAGTGTTGTCGCTTTTTTGGAACGATGCCCATAGCGAATCCCATCGAATCTCGCGAGATTGGTCGAGGCTTCCGCTGAGGTAAGGATGTAGTAGGTTGCAACGGCAGTTCGCAAGAGGCTGAGATCGATATCGACGATCTCCATCCCTTGCTCTTTGAATCTCGCAATGCTCTCTTCAAAATTTTTGCGGGTCTCTCCCTCTAGTTCTTCGAGGAAGTGCCAGGGGACTCCGATCCGACCATGCGTAAGGGGTTGTTTCAACTCATCAAGGAAGGGGGTGGGAGGGGCGTTGAGGCTTGTGGCATCTCTTTCGCAGTGCTTGCCAATCACCTCCATGGTGAGAGCGATATCTTCGATGGTGCGGGCAAAGGGGCCGATCTGATCAAACGAGGAGGCAAAAGCGACGAGGCCGTAGCGGGAGACTCTGCCGTAGGTGGGCTTGAACCCCAGAACACCTGTGAGGGCTGCTGGCTGGCGGATAGAACCTCCTGTGTCACTTCCCAAAGAAAGGGGGCAGAGAGAGGCAGAGACTGCTGCGGCTGATCCGCTAGAAGAGCCGCCAGGACTGCGTGTGGTGTCCCAGGGGTTTTTTGTCGGGGCAAAGGCTGAGTGGGTCCCTGAGGCTCCCATAGCAAATTCATCGAGGTTGGTTTTCCCAATGATGATGGCGTCTTCTTCTTCTAAGAGGCGGACGACAGTGGCATCGTAGAGAGAGCGATAATCCGATAAAAACTGAGAGCCACAAGTGGTGATCTCTCCCTTGAGTTGTATGTTGTCCTTGAGGGCAATAGGGACGCCGGCGAGCTTGCCGAGGGGTTTTCCCTCCTTTCTTTTGGAATCGATAGAGCGGGCTTTTTCAAGTGCTCTGTCAGCAAAAGTGCGCAGAAAGGCTTGGATCTCGTCGTTGCTCTTTTCAATGAGGGCGAAGGTCTCTTTGGTGGTCTCTTCTGCGGAAGTCTCGCCAGAGGCAATTTGTGACTGCAGGGAAGCGGCTGATCGGTTCTGCATCTTAAGATTCTTCCTCGAATTGGATGACAGGGGGGACTTTAAGCATTCCCCCTATGTGATCAGGGGCCATAGCCAGAAAATCTTCGCGCTTGAGGGGGACTTCCGGCTCGTCTTCACGCATCGCATTGGTCATGGTCTCTAGGACGGTTGTGCAGGGGGGGACGCCGTCTGTATCGATCTCATTCATAAGGTTGATATAGTCCAAGATCTTGGTGAGATTTTTTGAAAGCTGTTTTTTCTCTTCTTCAGAACACTGGATGCGGCAGAGATGGGCTAGTTGATCGATATCGGTATTATGTTGGGTCATATCTTTTGTCTTTTGGTCTGCTTACTCTCCTGAATACCCAAGGGAGTATAGGGGACATATAAGATTTGTTCAACGAAATTTCTATCAGTTCTAAAGGAAGAAGCGTCAGGTGATATCACCGGATGAGTTTCTCCCATTTTCAGTGTGTATAAAAAATTCGTGACAAACGTTAACAAATTTGTTAAACCTAAGAACAAAGCTTTAAGACTAGATGGTTCAATCTAGTCTGCAATTGTTAGCTCAACTCTGCAATTTTTGCCGGGTGAGCTTAGACCTTTAAGGAGTCGATCATGAAACGTTTCATTAATGTTGTTGCCTATATTTTGGTGATTGTCGGAGCACTCAACTGGGGGCTTTGGGGATTTTTTCAATTTGATTTTGTCGCTTGGCTATTTGGCGGTAATACGACGTGGCTTAGCCGTCTTATTTATGCTCTTATCGGGCTTTCTGGACTTTGGTGTCTTGGATCATGCGGAAAATGCTGCAGAGCGATGTGCTGTAAAGATGAAGGGACTTGCGAGAAGAAAGACCCTGAACCGCCTCAACAACAATAATTACATTTAGGGCGCAGAGTTTTCTCTGCGCTCTTATTTTCTGTGAATCCATCCATCATCCGTTTTACTTCAGAGCTCGATCATCCAGATTCTGAGGTCTTCGATTTTCTCATGAAGCCTGCGGTAGTGGAGCGGCTCATCCCCCCATGGCAAAAAGTCAGAATTACCTCTAAGACTCCCTCTCAAACTGGGTGCCGGCTTGTTATGCAGGTGAAGATCGGTCCCTTCTGGGTGAATTGGATCACTGAGCATCAAAGCTCTGAAGAGGAGAAGTGTCTCACGGCAATTCAAGTGAAAGGCCCTTTTCCCGTTTGGAAGCATATCTCTCGAATCGTTTCTATAGATGGTGGGCGCTCTCGCCTGGAAGAGGAGATCCATTTTCTCTCTCCTTTTTGGATGAAAAGGTCTTGGGTCGAGAAAAGGGTCCGGAAAATGCTTAAATACCGGCATGAGACCATAGCTCATGACCACGCGGTCTATCAAAGGTATCCAAGTCCACCATTGCGAATTCTCATCAGCGGATCTCATGGCTTCATAGGGTCTGCTCTGCTTCCCTTTTTGAAGAATGGAGGGCATGAAGTCGTTTCTCTTGTCCGGAAGAAGGGAGAGGGGGTTTTCTGGAACCCCAAGTCAGAAGAGCATGACCCCAGCGATTTTGAAGGTTTTGACGTCGTGATCCACCTCGCAGGAAAAAATCTCGCTTCGGGGCTTTGGACGAAGGCATTCAAAAGGCAGGTGTTTCAGAGCAGATGCCGCGATAGCTGGTTTCTTTCTCAGATCCTCTCGAGGACCGTGCGCTCTCCGTCCACCCTCATTTCTGCTTCGGCTATCGGGATTTATGGGAATAGGGGAGAAGAGACCCTGAGCGAAAAGAGTCTTCCTGGTGAGGGATTTCTCGCTAACCTCTGTGAGCAGTGGGAACGCTCTTTCTCTAGTCTTGAAGGAAAGAAGACTCGCCTCGTGCATACCCGTTTTGGGATTGTCCTCTCTCCTGGAGGAGGGATGCTCGCTCGCCTTCTTCCTTCCTTGCGATTGGGACTGGGCGCAGTTTTAGGGAGTGGGAAGCAGTGGGTTTCCTGGATCGCCTTGGACGATCTCATCTATGGCCTCTATGCTCTAGTTACTGAGAAGGGGGCTGAAGGGCCCTTCAACCTCACTGCGCCTCATCCAGAAAGGGCGAAAGACTTCACAAGGAAACTGGCTAAAGGATTGGGTCGTCCTTGTTGGCTCCGTATTGGGGAAAGCCCTTTGCATTTTGCTTTTGGGGCGATGGCCGATGAAATGCTCCTTTCCAGTGCAAAGGCTCTTCCAGAAAAGCTGATCGGCTTGGGATTTCGGTTCCATTATCCAAAGATGAAAGACTTTATGGACCATTCGCTGTAAGCAGAGAACTTTTTTTGTTTTTTAGAAGGGAAGAAATAGGCTATGCTTGATCGTTTCAACTAGAAAGAGGCCGATGACTGAAGCATTATCCAATGTGACTATTTCTGCTTCCATGCACGATGGATATTTCCAGAATAACGAGTATGATGAAATCGCTTTCGGTATTCTAGGGGTTGCGCTCGCCTTTTTTGGGTGCCTATGTGTTGTTCACCATGAGGTTGCATCCCGCCATCCGATGGCTGAATGGGAAGCGATGGAAAGACCTTCTAATGATCCTGTCGTTGGTTGTATAAGTTATGTTTACAAAAGTACTGTAGACAACATTTACAACTTTTTTTCCTTTCTGGCACCGCGAAGAGAGGCAGATTGGGGAGAAGGAGGAGAATTTTCTTCGCGGGTCTGATTCCTTTAAGAGGGTGTATGTGAAATGCTTTCACTGTCAAAAGCCAAGATTTTTTCCTAGGAGAATGCTCTGGAGAGCGAAGCAAACTCTGCGAGAGTTTGTGGAGC